>Ga0209979_1000581_pt1 | contig 47764 bp, 40 predicted proteins | sample AnhtaG_FD_183114 | JGI IMG/M metagenome (GOLD analysis project Ga0209979, IMG submission 183114) | Deep subsurface microbial communities from Anholt, Denmark to uncover new lineages of life (NeLLi) - Anholt_01485 metaG (SPAdes) (version 2) | ecosystem: Environmental > Aquatic > Marine > Oceanic... | reverse complement strand
TCAAGGTAAGATGAACCGAGGAAGGCTCAACCCACTTTATCTTATCCTGGATAACTCTGAGTCTAGTCTGGATCCTGGCTATTTTTTCCTTGATTGAGCTTTCCAGCTCAATAGCTATAAATACCCTCACTTTGCCTTACCCTACATCATCCCCCCAGGCTGTCAAGCACATCTCGGGAAGAAATTTACAAAGCATCTAGTTTTTCCCCCTCGTCTCCGCTTAGATAGTACCGTATTTCCCCTTCCTGTCAAATCGCTTTCGTGTCTTGCCATTTTTTTGTGATATATTCAAAAAGACTCTAAAGAAGTAAAAATAGTTCCGTTCTCATCTTCTTTATTAGGCTCCAGTCTTAAGGCCCAGGTCAATGGGGTTAATTCTTTCTATCCCTTTGATCTCATCAAAGTGAGCATCCGTACTGTAAATTCTGGTCAAGCCGTTGTTTAGCATCACCCCAGCCTCAAGAGTTCCTGGATCGGTAAAGTTCACTCCCTCAACCGGCACTCCGAAGACAAATGGATTACTCATTATAGACAATATCGACAAAATCGATAAATTTATCGACGATTTTTTTATCGAAATTTTTCTTTCAACCAACGGCTAAAGACAGGATCGGCAATCTTATACACGCCTCTTTCTTCCTTTCTGACCATCCCCTTAATTATTAGATATGCTAAATACTTACTTACCACGTTTGCTCCCTCTTCTAACCTCCGGGAAATTTCATTTAATTTACTTTTCTCCATCCCCGCCATAGCCCGCAAGGTTGCCCGTTCCCTGTCACTCAATCTATAAAACTCCTCGCTAAAGATTATATCGCCTTCTTCTGTGAGTATTTCCTCAAAAACTCTTTCTATTACCTCTTTATTAATTGGTTCAACATCTGTCCTTTCTAACTGCCTGCCTAATAACTGAAGATAAAATGGTATTCCTTTGGTTAAATTATAGGCTGCTTCAATTGCCGAACTAGTTATTCTTCGCTTCAGGTTTTTCTCAAGTAACTGCCCGCTCAGTAACTCATCAAACGGCTCAATCCTCTTAATGATGAACTGCCTGTAGAATGCAGAAGAAGAGGAGAGGGCAACTATCTCCATCGTTTTTCTTATCGATCCAGAGATGCAAAGCACAGTATTTTCCAGAGTTTCGTGAACAGTCCTGATCTTTCTGATAACTCCCTCTCCTAATTTCTTTCCATTAGTTAAATCAATGAGGCTAGGAAATTCGTCAATGATTAAAATTACCCGCACCCTGTACTCTCGTCCCAACTCTTCAGTTAAAGCAAATATCCTTTCCACTAACATATTGGCATCTAAAGGTCTGTCTTTACGTCTCAATTCAATTTCTATTTCATCGAGAATTCTTAGGGAGATACCAGTCGCCTTCAAGAATTCATAAATTGTCTCTACGGGAACCTGGAGTAACCTTTTCAACTTGTACTTAACTGAAATTCTGCCTCTAAATCCAACTAGTAGGGTTTTAATCAACTGACGAGAGAACTCTCGCAAATTATTCTCTACCAGATCCCAGAGGCAAAAATAGATGACCACCACATCTTTTCTATTAGCCAGGCGATGAGTAATTTCCCTTAAGATGGACGTCTTACCTACCCGGCGCGGACCGATCAAAGCGAATCCCATATCGATTTTTCTATTTGTTAACGTGGTAATCATCTCATCTAGCAAGGGCTCTCTGTCGATAAAATTGTCCTTTGTCGCCGGTTTGAGAGTAAAACTCATATTTACACCTCCTATGAGAGCGTAACATCTTCTTATTTGATAGTCAAGCAGTCTCTACCTACAGCTTCTTCCTCTTCCCATTCTTTCCTTGCGGGGGAAAGTGATTTCACAGAACAGACAGACCTAACTTTCTCATTTATACCTTTTCCCCTGGATTACCAGGGTAAACTCCCCTCGAGGCTTTTTCTTCTCCAGAACCTTTTCTATCTCGCTTACCCTTCCCCTCAGTATCTCCTCGAACTTCTTGGTAAGTTCCCTTCCCACTGTCATCTCGCGATCTCCCAGTACCTCCCGAATCTCGGAGAGAACTCTCCTCACCCGATGAGGTGCCTCGTAAATGATTATGGTTCTCTCTTCCTCTTTTAGCCGGGTAAGTTTTTTTATCCGATTACCTTTCTTTCTCCCTAAAAACCCCTCAAAAACAAAACTGTGAGTGGGAAGACCTGAAGCTACCAGGCCAACAATTAAGGCAGTAGGGCCCGGAATGGGAACTATGGTAATTCCCTCCTTTACCGCCTCTTTTATCAAAGAGTATCCAGGGTCAGAGATTCCCGGCATCCCTGCCTTGCTTACCAGAGCAACATTTGCTCCATCCTTCAGGCGTCTTATAAGATAAGGGACCCTCCTCATCTCATTGTGCTCACTAAAACTGATAAGGGGAATATGAATATCATAGTGGGAAAGGAGCTTGCGGGTATGTCGGGTATCCTCAGAAGCAATAAGGTCAACTCCTTTAAGAATCTCAAGGGCCCTCAAGGTTATATCCTTTAGATTCCCAATGGGAGTCCCTACGGGATAAAGAATTCCTTTCTTCTCCATTAGCCCTTTCTCCTTCCTACAGCGGTCTTTTTGAAGGAATGCCCACCCGGCGGGGATAGCCCGGAGGGGTAGCCTGGACCTTTTCAATGCGCAGAAGATATCTCTCGTCTCCGCTCAAAGGGAGCTTAAAATGGATCATTCGATCCACCCTACCCCCCAATATAGATAAAGCCTTAGAACTCGCTTTGACCTCTTCCTTCGCCTTCGGTCCCTTCTGAACAATGAGACAGCCCCCAATTTTGAGAAAAGGAAGGGTGTACTCCAGGCTCACCCTCAAGCTAGCCAGGGCACGACAGACTACATAATGGTAGCTTTCCCGCTCTTCCCCCTGGGCCCACTCTTCAGCTCGAGACCAAATGACCCTCACTTTTTTTAACTTAAGTGCCTTAACCAGGTATTCAAGGAAGGTCACTTTTTTTTGGGTAGATTCCAGGAGGGTCAGTTGAATCTCGGGCTGGTAGATCTTTAAAGGAAGGGAGGGAAAACCAGCCCCTGTTCCTACATCTATCATCTTGCTATCAAAGTCCTCTATCAGCTCTGCACAGCTCAGAGAATCGAGAAAGTGCTTAACTACTATTTCCTCATCTTTCTTTAAGCCAGTGAGATTCAGCTTCCTGTTCCATTTCTTAAGTTCCTCAAGATAGATGGAGAATTTCTCTATTTTCTCAGAAGAAAAGGAAAGTCCTAACTTCTCTCCTCCCCTTTTCAGAATCTCAAGTGCCTGGTCCATTTGCTGCAGGTCGTCTTTCTCCTTAACCCCAGATGAATCCCTTGAGAAGCTTTAGTCCCAAGGAAATCAGGTCTGAATGATAGTCGAACTTAAACTCCCTCTCCATAAGCTCTTTTACTTTTGGCCTTTCTCCAACAAACTTAAAGATCCTATCTATCTGCTTATCTGTAAGTCTCCCCAAGATTTTCCTGGCAAGCTTTCCCATTCTAAGTTCCTTTCCCAGCTTTGACTTCCAGAGTCTCTCATACTCACTCAGTTGGCGGTAACTCAAATCCCCTTTGTGGAAGGCTCTCTTAAGCACCTGGATAGCTATCTCGGAACAGATAAGTCCATAAAAAATCCCCCCACCGGTGGTAGTTTTTACCTGTCCGGCTGCCTCCCCCACTGCCAGGACTCTATCATTTACGCTTCTAGCAGCAGGACCATAGGCTATGGGTTTCTGTCGTATCTTTGATCCTTTTTCCACTCTTTGTTTCAAAAAACCCTCAAGGAATCTCTCTAGATAAAATCTGGCTTTATTCCTGGTAAGAACCCCCACTCTGGCTTTCGAGCCGCTCACAGGTACCGCCCAGGCAAAGGACCCCGGGGCGATATCTTTCCCCAGATAAATTTCGGTTTCCCGAAGTCCCCTCATCTCTATCTCGGCCTGGGCTCCCTGAAGAAAGATATGAGGAGTTTCCAGTCCTAGGTCCTTATGCAGCCTATAGCCTATCCCCGTAGCCAATACCAGAGCTCTGGTATTGAGCGAGCCTTCCTTTGCCACCACCTCAATAGAATTCTGGCCAAACTTTGTCTTCTCGACCAGGGCTCCCAGTCTGACTTCCACTCCCTTCTCTTCAGCATATCTTAACATTCCCTTATCAAATATGCTCCTGTCCACAACATAGGCTATAGTCTCTGGCGATGTATATTGGAAGGTATGTAGAGAAGGAGAAAAGAAGAGAATGCTTTTTATTGAGGAGAGGACAGCCTCTTGAGGGAGAGAGAAGGTTTGGAAAGCTTCACTTCCTATAATTCCCGTACATACCACATCCCTGCCCACCTCTTCATCTTCCTCAAGAAGGGCTACCTGCAGACCTTCTTCAGCTAGCCGGCCGGCAGCATGCGAACCCACAGGCCCCGCACCTACCACTATCACATCAAACATAGCACCTTACATTCTTCTCCTCAGAATGATCTCCAGGCTCAGGAAGAGTATTTTTAAATCTAACCCCAAAGACCAATTGTTAATGTAAGCTAGATCATATTTCAATTTCTTTCCAGCTGAGGTCTCATATCTCCCGTAGAGCTGAGCAAGACCAGTGATTCCTGGTTTGACGGCAAACCTTCGTGAATACCCGCGAATCTCCCGATCAAACCTTTTCACAAATGCAGGTCTTTCCGGCCGGGGTCCCACCAGGCTCATTTCTCCCTTTAAGATATTAAGAAACTGAGGTAGCTCATCCAGGTGGGACCTTCTAAGAAAACTTCCTACCCTGGTCACTCTTTCATCATTCTGGGTGGCCAGGATGGGACCGGTTTCAGCCTCGGCGTTCTCAAACATGGAGCGAAACTTGTAGACCTCATATATTTTCTCTTTTAGCCCTACTCTTTTTTGTCTATAGAGAATGGGACCCTTTGACTCTAGCTTGATAATTAGGGGAAATAAAAGCATCAAGGGAGCCGAAAAAATCAGGGCAAAGATAGAAAAAATTAGATCTACCAGACGCTTAGTAACTTTCTCTCTTTCTCTAAGAGGCTCGCTTCTTAGTTTTACCAAAGGAATGTCACCCAGATGAGTCAACTCTGTTCTACCCATCATCACTTCGTATAATCCGGGTACCAGCCACACGGTTACATCCTCTGCTTCAGCAGCAAAGACCATATCCAGAATCCTGCGACGAGAAATATCTGGGTCAACGATAACCACATCACTGGCCTTTTTCTGCCTTATGGCCCTTCTCAAGCCAGGAGAATCAAAGTTTCTTTTGCTCTCATCTTCACCTAACAAACCGACAATTTTAGATCGAGGAAAAGATTGATTCTTTATCTCCTTCGCTATCTCTTCCCCTTTCGGGGATCCCCCTAGCACTAAGAACCTCTTCGGAGGCAGCTTCTTTTGCCTTTGATGAAATAGATAAGTATGCCAGGTAGAGATGAACAAAATGTTAAAAGCCCAGCTAATGGGAAAGACTGTACGGGGGAAGGGAAGAGTACGAAGATAAAAGCTCAAGGCAATTATGGCTACGGAACCCAGGGTTACGGCGATAAAGACGGAATAGAAGATGTGAAAACCATCCTCCTCGTCCTCTCTTTCATAAAGTCCGGCAAAATAAAAGGTTAGAACCCTGATAAAGGTAATCCAGGGGATAATTTCCAGGTAGGCTTGAAAGTTACTGGCTGGAATCCTTCCGCCAAAGCGAACCAAAAATGCCAGAATAGTGGCTACATTTACCCACGCAACATCAGATAAAACGGCCTTCAGCAATGAGCCATCTTTGTCCATTTGGCTAATCTTACCTTTAGTCTCCATAAGCAACTTTCGTAGGATTACTCTTCGAGTGGAGAGCTATAGCAGAAGCATAAATTGTCTCTAACTCACGTCCATAGACCTCCCAATCGTAGACATCCTCCACTAATCTCCTGGCATTTGTAGCAAGACGTCGTCTCAACCCAGCATCAGACATTAATCCCACTACTCGAGAGGCAAACTCTTCCGGTTTGTCAGCCATGATGGCATGCTCTTCAGGATTCACCTTAATACCTTCCAGGGCGTATTGGGTGGCAACTACCGGAGTTCCGCTAGCCATTGCTTCCAAGACCTTATTTTGGATGCCAGAGCCGGATCGAATTGGGTAAACAGCCACTGCTGCCCTCTTTAGATAGGGACGCACATCCTCTACGAATCCAGTAACCATAATATCTTGGTACTTTCTAGCCAGGTTTCTTATGCACCCAGGAGGATTTATGCCTACTATGTAGAACCTGACATTGGAAATCTCTTTTTTCACCAGAGGGAATATTTTCTTAACAAAAAATGAAACGGCATCTACATTGGGGAAATATCCCATATTTCCCAAAAAACAGAGATCTGAGGAAGATCCCTTAGCGCTGTCGGTAAAATGGAAAAAATCAGTATCTACTCCATTGGGACAGACAGTCACGTTTCCATCATAGCTGAGGAATTGTTTACCACTTTCAGAACACACTATCACTTTATCAAAAACTTTGCAAATGTCGGCCTCGTATTTTTGGAGCTTTCTATACTCAAGACGAAGAAGCGGTTTCATATGCAGTTTCTCCCTTTCTAATCTGCGCTTCATATTCAACGATAAGGTGTCAACCATATCCAGCACCCTGGGAGTCTTCTCGTAGTCTTTAATATAAGGAGCCATACGTACAAGTTGAGTATGGATAATATCAAATGGCTCCCTTCTAAGAAGTTCGTCAATTCTCTTTTTCATCTTTCTGGAATAGTAGTAGGCTACCTGAAGAGGAATCCAGGAAAAAGCGTAAAAAAAGGCGTTCAAATAGGAAAAATGAGGTTTTAACAGGATTGTCTCAATGTGGTCACAATATTTTTTTAACTCACCAATATAGGATAATTCCTTTTCTGACTCGATAAAAGAGCATAAAGTGACCGAATGTCGTCGGGAAAGGTACTTGATTTGGTGATAGGCCCTTAATTTGTCACCTTTATAGAGTGGATACGGCAATCTAGAGGTTAAATATAAGATCCTCATCTGAGCTTACCTTACAATGTCTAAGTCTCTCAGTCGACCCACAAGCCACTTAGTCCAGTTTTAGGGGTTCACTCCATCCTTTTGTATTGCTCTCTTTCTGTAAATATAGTTGTCTCCCTCTGTCAATAAATCGCCTGAAGGTTCTATTGTAGTAGAACATTCTCTGCCCCCAGTCAGATACCAATATCCACCCAAAGATTTTTGCAAGTAAACCCCAAGCTTTAAGTTTTCTTTCGATCGATTTTTGCATTATAGTTTTTCTTATTTTCGCCGTATAGGATAAAGCTTTCTTTCGCTCATCCAAAGACAAATGTTGGTCAAAAAAAACAGGCTTATCTATCCACTGTGATACATAGTTTAAATACTTGCTTGGAGGTTCTACAAAATGCCCGTTCTTCTTAACCCATTCGAATAACTTAGTTTTAGAAAAAGGAATAAGATTGTGAAATCTTGCTTCAAAAACGGGAAACTCTAAAGCTAACTTAACGGAATCTTCAATATCGCTCCAAGTCTCTCCCGGTGATCCAACAAGAAAATTAAGAGTAACATCAAACCCAAGATCACAAGCATCCTTGACTGCTTGTTTTGTTTCTTCGATAGTCTCTCTTTTATTCAAATTCTTCAATATCCTATTATTACCAGCTTCTGCGGAAATAGCAATATGCGAGAAACCAACTTCCTTCATTCTTTTCAAAAGGTCAAAATCTAGTTTATCAGCTCTGACCCCGTTTCCAAGCCGTAGGGATAAATTAGTAAGATTCCTTCTTTCCAACTCATCACAAATACTATAAACTCTGTTTTTCAATAATGTGAAGTTATCGTCGGTAACAGTATATTGAGAATACCCTCTTTTTACCCAGTAGGATATTTCATCTACAACATACTCTGGGCTTCGAGCTCTAAACTTTCTCCCTACAGCTGTTTCCACAGCACAGAAAATACAATCAAAAGGACATCCTCTCGAAGTAACTAAAGGAATTTCCTTGGTTAAGTATTTGTTGAGTTCAAATTTTTGGTATTTAGCAAAAGGGATAGAGTCCAAATCAGTCTCAAATTCCCTGTCTCCTGTATATATAACTCTATTACCTTCTCTATATATTAACCCTTTTATTTCAGATAATTCCTTCCCCTCACACAGCTCAATGATAGTTTTTTCGCCTTCGAGAACACTACCTAAATCAATGCCAGAACATTCCCTAAGCACATTTTCCCTTTCGGTAGAAATATGGGAACCACCCCCAATAACATCAAATTTAACTGGGAGTGTTTTAATTTCATTTATTATTTCGTATGTTTTTTTGTACCCAAAAGTCATCGTACTAAATCCCACAAGATCAGGTCTAAATTCTAAAATCTTCCGTTTTAAATGATGCATTTTATACCCCAAGGCTGTATCAATCACGTCATAAGTAATTTTATTTTTAGTTAATATTTCGGCAATATAGCCAATGCCAGCAGTTGGACGGAGCGCACCTGTGTTACTGGTTGCTAAAACTGAGTTGACTAATAATACTCGATTATATCTCATTGATGAACCCCTACACCTTTAATACAATAGATTTACAAAGTATCCTAAATTCAGCAAGAACCTCTTTACTTTTTCCTAAAAGACAAAATATGGGAAACAGAAATACCATTAGTAGTCCCTTAGCAATGATTATATTCTTGAGAATAATTACCGCTAATTCTCCTTCATACTTTTTATGATAATAGAATTTACTTCGATAGTGAATAAGTGAATGATAAATATTACTTTTTTCTGACTGTTGGGTACTTTCTCCGGTTAAGTGTACAACTTTTACAGCAGGATAATAAACTATTTTCCAACCCGCCCTTCTCATTCTGCGACACCAGTCAATATCCTCATAATATGCAAAAAAATTTTCATCAAGTAAACCAATCTCATCAATTACTCTTCTACGAACTAACAAACATGCTCCCGAAACCCAGTCTACCTGACATATATCACATTTTCCTTCACAGGTGAGAAGGTAGGTGTTTACAGATTCTCCAAGTAATCTACCGAAGTATTTTATCATGAAGTCCCTTAACTCAGGTCGTTTACCGTACTGTCCCATTCGGAAAGTACGGAGTATCTCATCCTCGAGAGTGATGAACCGACTTGCTGAAGGCTGAATTGGTCCATCAGGGTATATTAGCTTACAACCTATTGCCCCAACTTGAGGATTATTATCGGCATAAATTAATACTTCGTTAAGACTGTCCAGGAGAATAGTATCGCTGTTCAAAAGTAAAACATACCGGCTAGTACTCATCTCAATACCTCGATTAGTTGCCTTAGAAAATCCTACATTTTTATTATTTTCGATCAATTTAACCTGGGGGAATTTTCTTCTTATCATCTCAGTGCTCCCATCATTCGAACCATTATCCACTACCATGACCTCAAACTTAATCTTTTTTGTTTTCTGATATACTGAATTCAGGCAATTCTCAAGTAAATCCTTTGTATTATGATTAACAATAGATATGGCGAGATCTATGTTATTCATTTCCTTTCTTCTCAATGTAAGCGACACAATATGTCATTGCCATTATTGCAAACAGAAATGGCGAGTAGAGTATGCTGCAGGAGAAAGCAATGATACAAGAAGAGACAAAAATCCCAATACATCCCAATAAAAATCCCTGATAAAAGCTATTTTCAGATTTTAAGTAAAATTTTATAGCCTCTTTCAGGTATTTAATGGCAAGAATAAAAAAAACAATCAGTCCCAGTATACCTGTTCTTACGACAAAGTCAAAATAATTCATGTGGACATAATGTTTTATACCCCATTTAAATTCACCAGCAAATTGACTAAAACTATAATATTCTCCCCCCAACCCGTTTCCAAGCAAGGGGTTTCGGGTTAATACCTGGGAAATTATTGACTGAGCCTCCAGCATTCTAACACCCATTGGATCCTCCGAACCCGGGGTAACCAGGGAGCTAAAACGAGCCTGGGTTGCCTGAATCAGATCCATATCCGGATTAAAACTACTGAGGATCATGCTGAATAGTCCAGTAAATGCTCCCAAAAAGACCACCCAAACAGTAAATTTGGCAATCCCTGCTAAAGCGTGTCTTCCCCGCTTATAACAATACAAGAGAAGGATAAAACCCAAGGTAAGGGGAAAAGCAATATAACCTGTTCTTAAGAAAGTCAGGATGAAACTAATAAAAAAGGTGAGACTCAAAAACATCAGGATAGCCTTAGTCATGGTTCTCCTCTCATGTAAAATCAGAGATATAGCCAATACCAGGCCGAAAACTGAGGAAAATTGAGCTCCTGCTCTCACTCTCGCCAGCAAAATATTGCTAGCAAAGTATGCTTGCCTGAAAAATTTCATAGAATCAGCCGCTCCAAGTATAACAACCATAAGCAAGAATCCCCAGATGAGAAATTTAACCTGTCTTGAGCTCTTAACCACGAAGGTTGTTAGCCAGAAAACCAGAATTAACTCCAAGAATTTATACATATCCCCGAACAAATACCTGGTACTGTTATGTCTAACATAAAAACCATGAATGAAGGAGATTAAAATGACAATCAGCCAGAGGACTAACACCTTGTCCAAAGGGGTTGAGATTCGTCTTATCCCCTTTTTTATACCTAGTTCCAGCAAAAGAGTAACCCCAATTAGAGCTAAGAATAGACCGCGGATTAAGCCCTGCGCTAGTAGCTCGGGGAAAAAATATCCTGCCGTGAAATAGGCAGCAATAAGTGCAAGAAGTGTTGCCTCTCGCCGGGTGAAGAATAACCATGGAAGAAAAGGAACAAGAGTAAGACCAAATATAGCCACCCTTCCTAAGACCCCCAAAGAGTAAAGAAGGCTTAAGGCTAAACAGAAAATTATTCCTGCTCCGATCAGCAGCCACATCTGCCAACTGAAAAACCGGATAGAGCTTTTATCTATAATTCCATTCATCTCAGATTTTCTCTTGTCCCCAAGACAGGCTCTCGACTAAATACATATCTCCTGGTTAAAAACAGATAAAACACTTTCAGCGCATAGTTGAACTCATCCCAACTTTTTCTTCCCCATATAGCTTCCATTAAGAAAACCTTACTCCGCACCATAAAACCTATAGAAAAGAAGGCTTTCAGTAATCCTGCCTTCACCATTCCCTGGTGTTTAGAAAAATAATCAATCATACTCAGAAAGTACTCCACATAGAGAAAAAGGGATCTTTTGGCCTGCTCGGAGCCTCCTTTTGCCATATGGTGAAATATCTTTGCCTGAGGTAAGACAAATATCTTTAATCCCTTGCTATAAATTCTCCGGCACAAATCAACGTCGCTAAAAAAGATGGGAAATTTTTCATCCATGAGATCCTCGTTTAAGAATAACTCTCTTCTTACCATTATACAGGCCCCTGCCGGCTGCTCTACTTCTATCAACTTATCGAAATCATCATCTAACATAAAATAGCTGCGAGTTGGCTTTAATTTATAAGATATCTTTGAGGGTAGAAACCATTTGGTTATCATTGAGGAAAAAGTAGGAAAGCGGTTATAATATCTTTGGAAAGTCCCATCCGGATAAAGGAATCTTCCGCTCACAGCACCAGCTTCTTCATGCAGTTCTAAGTACTGCACCATCTTTAAAAGAGCATCATTAACTACCTCTGTATCAGGATTCAGTATCAAAACATACCTTCCCTTCGCTCTGGAAAAACCTTCATTATTCCCCCTGGCAAAACCGAGATTTTCCTTATTCCTTATTAACTTAACCTGGGGAAACTCCTTTTTCACCATCTCTGGACTTCCATCGGCAGAGGCATTGTCTATCATAAAAACCTCAAAGCTAAGATTTTTTGTTCCATCATAGATAGATCTTAAACAATTCCTGAGTAGATCCCGGGTATTCCAGTTAACAATTATTATGGATAAATCAGGCATAATCTTTTCACTCAGCCTTTTTCCATAATTTGTCTTCTCAATTCTATAAGTTCCCTAAAAGTTACCCCTTTTAACAATAGGATGGCTATTATATAGATAATGATTCCCATGGATATAGAAAAAAATAGACTCAAATTTCTAAAGTAATACAGCACAAATCCCATGAAAGTTGCAGAAATAAAAGGTTTTAAAAGATATTTCATCATCTTTATCTTGCGTACTATCTGAAAATAAGAAAACATGTACAGAGAAAAGACTAACTCACTGGTGAGCGTAGCTATGGCTGCTCCCTTCAAGCTAAAATGAGGAATGAGAACTATATTTAGGCCGATATTGGTCGCCGCCCCCAGTATTACCCCAAAAAGATATCTTCTTTCTTGATCGCAGGCAAGGAAACTCTGCTCATAGGTGCACCTTATGTAGATTATCACCACACTCCAGATCAAAATTTGAAAGCCAATTATGCCGGGGCTAAAATTCTCCCCGTAAAGAAAACCCATTATTGGCCTGGCAAGTAATGTCCCTCCGATCCCCAGAGGAAAGGCTATGGTGGTTAGCAGCCTTGTTGATGAGGATATTAAAGTCCTGAGTTTTTCCCGGGACTCCTGGTAATATTTAGACATTAAGGGAAATATCACATTTATAAAAATGGGGATGAATGCCAGAACCAGGAATATTAATTTATATGCCGCACTGTACCAACCAACAACCTCCTCCTCCTTCATAAACCCCAGCATTAATATATCGAAGTTGTAATAGACCTGGATCATTATAAAAGCTGCCCCCATTGGTAGTGCCCGCCTCACCAGGCTCTTCCATAAAGGAAGATTGAACCTTAACCTTATTCTGCCAAACTGTCTAGAGAAGATATAAAAAAGAAAGCCGGCTGCGGCTAGAGCCCCCCCAAACCATAGATAGGGAATCAGGAGAAGCTGCCCGGAGCTTTTTATGAAAAGAAACACCAAGGCTGCAAAAAAGAGGCGATTGATAATCCTGGATATTCCGATAAATTCCATTTTTTCTATGCCCTGAAAGAGCCATTCTACCAAAAGAGCAGAAGAAAATAGAGAAAAACCATAAAAGATAATGAGATACTTTATCTCAGCGGACTTATTGATTAAGCTGGTGAACCCCAGCAGTAAAATAAATGAAAAGAGGGCCAGGGCTAACCTTAAGCTAACGATGCCGCTAGCGTAACTCTCTAGCTGGCCCCTATCTCTTGCCACTTCCCGCACTCCCAGGACGCTCAGCCCCAGATCGCCGATCAGCATAAAATAGAGAACCACTGCCTGGGCAAAACTTATCTTACCGAAGTTTCCCGCTCCCAAAGTCCTTGCCAGATATACTATAATTACAAAGTAAATAGCCTGTGATATTATTTGAGCCAAGGATAGAGAAAGGAAATTCTTAACCGCTCTTCTGACTGTACCCATGGCCACCTTCGACTAATTTTGCCTCTTCAGGATCACTCTCAGGAGGGATGCCAGCAGGATGAGGTATACTGAAAGATAAAAAATAAAGAATGGTGTATCCTTTAGGGCTTTTCTCAAGAATGAAAATCTCATATAGGGGGGTTTTTCTATTATTTCAACCTTATCAAACCAGACAGATCCCTCTCCCTTCCTTTTGGCCAGCTTTATCCTGATTTTCTCCGTCCCTTCTGGAGCATACACGGAGCCTTCTAGGGGCTTCCACAAAAGGGTAGCATTGACGATACCGTAGTCCCTTTTGATTATCTCGTACTTGTGGTTCAAGCATTCAAGGGTGAGAAAAGTATTTTCATAGTCTTTCTTTTCAAGAATAACTATATCCGATCTTACATAGGCCCTCAAGATATAATACCTTTTAGACCTAACGGGGACATCCTGCCAGAGCCAGCTCCAGCCAACGGTGGCCCGCATAGATTTTTCTCCCTCATAGGGATCGTCACTCTCTACAGACCAGCCTCCCAGGGAGTCTTCCGACCAGGACAAAGGCCTTTCCAGCTCCGTTAGAACCTCAAAATCTGAGTTGAGAACAAGCAATCTGGATGAGATTTCTGTGAGTTCAACCTTATCAAACCAGACAGATCCCTCTCCCTTCCTTTTGGCCAGCTTTATCCTGATTTTCCTTGTGAGCGGGGGAGCATAGATATCCCGCTCCATTAGCTGCCAGGAAGGAGTAGCATTTACGATACCGTAGTCCCTTCTGAGGACCTGGTTCTTCCACCAGCCTATACACTCCAGGGTTAGAAAAGCGTTCTCATAATCGGTTTCTCCAGGAACTTTTATATCCGAGCGCAGGTACGCCCTGAGACGATAGGCTTTTTTGGATCTAACGGGGACATCCTGCCAGAGCCAGCTCCAGCCAACGGTGGCCCGCATAGATTTTTCTCCCTCATAGGGATCGTCACTCTCTACAGACCAGCCTCCCAGGGAGTCTTCCGACCAGGACAAAGGCTTTTCCAGCTCCGTTAGAACCTCAAAATCTGAGTTGAGTACTAGATTCTCTGAGCTAATCCTTGACCATATCCTCTCTCTCCGAATGGTATAAATACTATAGGCTACGCTCACAGATACCACGGCTGCTATACTCAGTAGAATGATTTTTTTAAGCTTCATCTTTCCTCCTTCTCTGCGATAGATTCTCTCAGCACCAGATACATCATCCACAGACACACCCCTGAAAATATACTGCGCCAGATACCGATAAAATTAACCGCCGAATAATAGCGGTTAATAATCTCAAATGGGGTCGGCAAAATCATAAAATATCGAGTATTAATGGGGGTGAAAAGAAGGCCAGCAAAGGCCTCCTTCCACTGAAAACTATAGACAATCCAACCCAAAACTAGAATAATGAACAGTCCAATAGATCTTCTATCTTCCACCATTTGCAATACCAAAAACGGAACAATCCACATAAAGTAGTGGACATGGAAGAAGGAGGTGGCAAAAATTCCCAATAGAAGAATAAGAAGCATCCTCCATAAACTGGCAAAGGAGTGATCAGTACGGAAGATAGTATAAAGAAGCAAAACTGCATATAGAGCAACAAAGATATATACCCTATCACTAAGATACCCCAGGTAAAATGCCATGCTCAGGAGGTATTGGGTGTGGGGTATTTGAGCCAGTTTCTCTACTTTAGTGCTCTCATAGAATAATCTGGTCAAAATGGTGAGAAGTCCCAGAGGAAGAATTCCCCAGAATGCTAACCTCACCCTTTCCCAGAACCTTCTTCCCAAGATGACAATGAAGAAAGGCAAAAGTATCAGCGGGTAGAATCGAATGATGATACTCACTCCCAGGGAGAGAAGGGATCTTGCGGACAAATTATTCTTAGCGTAATACAAACTCAGCAGAACAAAGAATACGGCAATCACTTCGTGCCTGGCGGCTATATAGGTAGCAAATATGACCACGGGATTCACCATCCAAATTATAAAAGCAGCCAATCCCTTTTTGACATCCTTAAAGATTCGAAGGAGAAGGAGTGCACAGCCTAAATCAAAAAGTAGATAAGGTACTTTAAAAAGAAAGAGGGTTCTGAAGACATTGGGGTGAGAAACAAATGTTTCCAGCATCTCCCAGCTGGCTCCCATACGGGTGGGGGAACCATGAAGTATACTGTCAAAATAAGGCATTAAGGGCTTGAAAATCCACAGAAAAAAAACATGGAAATAATGTATGAATATCTGCAGTACTCCACCCGGGAAAATTCCTTGGTAAGCGGTAAGAGAGGAGCGCCAATAAACACCTAAAAGATCGGGAAAGTACACCGTAAAAGGCATAAAGGCTAATCTAATCAAAAGTCCAATCAGGAGCCATTTATATATTTTGTTTTCTAGCAGCGGATCTTTCTTATATACAGATGGCACTAGTTTAAAGGAAGGTTTTCTTACCATTTTATTGTATCATTATTATTTTTCTATTTTACCCAGAATACTTTTTGCCCTTTATTCCGGGCTGTTCCAATCCCAGTATATATCCTATAATTACCTATAGCGTATCTCAAAAACTACGAAGGGATCCTCATCATAAATAACCAGAAGATCCTCTTTCTTGAGCTTTTCCAGTAAAAAAGTACTCCCCCTTATACCGTGAGCATCCCTTAGATATTCGTTAACCACAAAATGGGTGAGTTCAGCTTTTTTAAACTTTGCCAGCAGTTCTCTATTATCCTTCAACAAAGAATAATCAATAGATGGCATCGTCGTTATATAAGGACGATCGCAATAGAAAGTACGAGGCTCGTTCATAACAAATATCTTAGCGTTGGGAGGTAGCTTTTCATTGACATATTTGAAGACAGAGTAAGTCCTCTCATTTCTTATAATATAATCCTCTTGTGACTCTAAACCAGCAAAAACTTGCATTCGTTGATACACCTTGCCCAAACCTTCAGGAGTTAAATAAAATGTCTGAAAAATAAGGCCCAAGATAAACAACGTGAAGATAAAACTTTTGATAAATTTGTTAACATTTGACATTTCATTAACTACACAAGCCACTATTATACTGAGTAAGGAAATAACCGGTATGAGTCCTCGCTTATAAGGTATAGACCAGCTCCAAAAAACAAGGTATATTAGAGAATAATACAGAATAAACTTTATTACTTTATCCCTTCTGAACCGAGGAAAAACAACAAATGGTAAAAAAGCCAGGAAAAGTAACCCTATTGCACCCAGACCCCGGAAGATTCCCGGGTGCATGGTGATATTCCAGGGAAGGAAAAGATAAGCCTTAGCCAAGTTAAGTCCGGGACCGATGATCTCCTTCGTTACATTCATAGCAAACGCCCCCCTCTGCGCCGATCCTTTTAAGAGATCATATAAAAGAGTAAAAATTGAGCTACCACTAATAATGAAGGCCCTTAAATACCAGAAAGAACCAATTGCTCCTCCCAGCAGAGTGAATAAAAGAAAGTTTTTTATTACCAGGGTGAATTTTTCTTTTTTGAAAAGGAAACTGTCAACTAAAATTCCTAAAGATAAGATGGCCACACACAAAAAACCAGTCCATTTAGAACCCAAGCACAATCCACCCATTACCGCTGAGATAATAAGCCAATTTCTCCTTCTTGAAGTAATCCAATTAATAAGGGCATAAGCTGCTAAAAAAGCATAAAAGGTAAATCCCAGGTCAACCCCAGCCGTTGTAGAAACGTAGCTTACGATTGGTGTGGTATAAAAGATTGCCGCAGAAAACAATCCTATTCTACGAGAAAAGTATCTTTTCCCTAATGAGTAAATTCCCATGGCGGTCAGGATGCCAAAGACGAAGGAAATGAGTTTCGCCAGAATGACATCCTTAACAAGCAGGGACATTCCATATAAAATACCAATATTATACGGTGAATTTCCACCGCCAAACCTGAGGTATGGAACACTGGTTAAGCGAGAAAGCCGTATCCATTCCTTGGGCCTGGCAAGATGTACAGCTAAAGCATCCCAATTCGAGGGCAGTACTGAGGCCCCGAAAAGGTTAAACACTATTTGAACAAACAGGATAACAAACAGGATAGTTTCGATGAGTGGCAGCTTTAAATTAACTAAATTTTTAAGTTTAGTCTTTGTCTGTTGAATGAAGTCTCCTATTTCATTGTAAGTCAAAAAAAACATTCCCACCACTAAAAAGTTTATTACCCATTTATTAAAAAGTCCCATCAGGCCAAAGCCGATAAGCAGGTAAGTGAAAATAGCCAGGCCTATGGCCAGGGAGAATAAAGAGGATTCTAAAAAAGAATCTGTCTCAAACTTTAACCATCTAAATACCTTTTGTCCCAGGGCAATATTTATCAAAAGAAAGATAAAAAGAAGAAAAATCCTGAAAAATGTTTCCCCTATACTTCCCCATAAAATATGTTTTCTGATGAAATAAAGATAACTCCCATAAATAAAGATTAGCCAGAGAAGCAACCAGACCCATTGACCTTTTCTCATATAATTCTTACCCACAACATCAACCTTATTTTAAGTTTCTCATCGTCAAAGATATATTAACAGAATGACAGAACTAGGTCAAATTCCTACTCCCTCAACATCCTATCGCCCTACTCTTTGTCGGGATTGTCAGGAAGGAAAAAATTTCTACACGAGGATGGTTTTTATCTCTCTTTTCGTTTAAATATATATATTTCATCATAGAAAAATACTATCTCATAGGTATTTAATAGCCTCTCAAACTCTTTATTATACCTTTCTTCATCTATTGCATCCCCGGCAAAATGAGCTCTTTCTCGGTCCAAAACAACATAATCCACTTCCCCTATCTTCTCAGGAAAAAGATAATACTCTACCCTATGAGCAAGATACCCACTATTTACTGAGTTCTGTAAAGTTACCGAAGCTTGTTGGGGGATAAACTTTTTTATTGCTTCATCCAGTACCCGGTCTCTTTCCTTAGCTACATAGGAAGTTCGATGATAGTACCTACTATCTATTTTTTTCCAGAAAAATATGGAGATGGGTGAAGGACCAAGAACAACATTGTAATAGAGAGAAACAACCAGAATAGTCCAGATAGAGATTCTCAGAATTGAATTTCTGGTTAAATTCACTGAGAAAAACTTATTAAACCACTTGCTTAGATAGTGGGACCTATCACCTAAGAAACTGACTCCATAAATTAAGGATATAAATACAGGAGCTATCACAGAAGCTGTGTAATGATGTTGGATCCAGTAGTAGTTAGGGAGTCGAGAGAGAAGGGAAATAGCTAAAGCAGGGATAGCGGGAATGAGAGATAGAGGAGACGCTAAAGGAAGAAGCAAGAGTGGAAAGAAAATAAAAACTAAATAACCTATCTTCCAGACACTCATCATCTCTTTTAGAATTATCCAGGGGCGAGAAACGAGGGTTCTCCCTATTTCAAAAACGTCGCTTCCCAGATAGGAAAAGCTTCCCCCGAATCCTCCCCCGTACAAGGTGCCGGTCGTCTGAGGCAATATCACATTTATTACCCAGAAGAAAAAGAGTAGGCTTCCCACGAGAACAAATGTTCCCGATTTATACATTCTATAGCGGCTAATGGCGTAAAGACCCATGGCAGATATGGAAAGTATAAGAGGCTCTTTTATGGCCAGACCTGCAAGACAAATTAAAACAAAGGCCAGAGCATTACGTTTTTCCAGAAAGAAAAACCCTAAGAACATAATTAAGATTATGAGATGATCGGTATGAAAATCGAACAGATTATTATATTGCACCGGCGAGTACAGGAAATAAATGATTACAATCAATAAAGCATAGTAGTTATTTCTCAGCTTATCCCTGGCAATATAATATAAAGGTAAAGCGCCCAGGCCAATACTCACTGTCTGAGCTATAAGCAGAATTATTCCTGATGAATATAATTTGTAAAAAAGGGCATAGACTATCAATACCGGGCTAAAATGACCAGAAGCGAGGTGCCTAAAGTTCCCTTCCTTTGCTATGTTCCAGACAGCATGGTCAAAAACGCCGAAATCAAATACCCCGTTGTGAAAGGAAAGATATCTTAATATAGACATAGCCCCAAAAATGCCTCCATAAATAATTATAACTATCCACAAAAAATAAGAAGGTATCCGGGGCTCTTTATCTCTTTTAACAAAATTGGAGAAAAACTTTAAGATAATCAGGAGAGTTATTAAGGAAAGAATTATGGGGAAGATAACATACCCACTAATGGCATATAAGAGGAGAAGCTTACTAACTTCGGCTCCTACTTTAAGCGTCATCTTTTATCTTCTGTACCTTATGCTGTCTCATCATCAATACAAACTCTATCACCACTCCGATGACCAACAAAAAATAAGCTACATTGGCCGTTCCTTCAGCAATTTTTTCTTTCCTAAATATAAGGAGAAAGGCACAAAAGATAAGTAAAATCATAAACATTACGATAAAAAGACGGGCAAAATCCTCACGAAAAAATTTTACCACACTATAGGGAAGTTTTAATTTAATAAGAAAAAAGTATTCAAAGTATAGCCAGAAAAAAGAAGAAACTAATTTCTTAAATCTTGCAAGGATAGACAAAATAGAGAATTTCCCCTGAGAAGAAATTTCAAGAACTTCCGCCCTGAAAGAATTCAGAGCCTTGGAAAATTGTTTTCTTTCTTCTTCCTTCTTCTTTATTCCTTCTTCTAATCCCCTCAATCTAGATAGACATTCTTCCTCAGGCAAACTTTCTCCCACCCCTTTTTCCAGTTCAAGCATTAATAACTTTTTCTTAAGCCAACCTAACCTCTTTTCTATACGTCTCTTTTCTATACGTCTCTTTTCTCTCCCAACCGGTTTTATATCGCTTTTCAGTCTCAACTTCATCTTAATTAGATCCTTTGCTACCCTTCCTCTTTCTTCTTTATAATACCTTCTCAATCTAAGCAGTTTAGTTAACTCTTTTTTATCATTTTCTGGAGAAATTTTTTCACCTAAATTTTCCATCTTCTCCTCAAGTTTGTCCTTTTCCTCTTTTAACTGCTTAACTTTTAAAAGAAGAAGATTACATTTCTCAAGGGCTCCCATCCCTTCTTCCTCTGGAGCGAGAATAGACTCCTTGGGCTTAGCTATTCCAAAGAAGGGAATAAAGATCCCCCTTAGAGCTATAATTCGCCACAATATGCAGAAAAGAATATTTAAAATGAAGAAAACGAGAAGAATAGAAAGAGGATATTTAGCAGCACCTACGGTCAAAGCATAAAAAATAGACAAAACAACCATCTGAATAAATAAAGCCTGAGATGTCCGGATAATAATCTTCTTTATCTCTGGCCTACCCTCAGTGGTGTATAATCCACCCATATATAAGAAAAATATTTGCGTTAAGCCAATAAACCAGAGATGGTGAGGGACTTGCTGGAAAGCATCAGAAGGTAAAGCACCTCTAAACATACCTAAACTAGATATACTCCGAAGATACCAGGAAAAAGGGTAAACTCTCACCGCAATAATAACATCCCCGATTAAAAGAATCCCTATTTTTAGAAAATGCACAAAAAAACTCTCCTCTTTTTCCTCATCCATTTTCTAAACTCTTCTCCTTCTTCTCTTCTTAAAATGAGAACGCACTAAATAGGTAACACAAAAAATAAATGTAACTCCCGAAATCACTATCCCTATCTCAAAAAGTCTCTGAGGAGTAAACTCCAATATAACCTCAAATCTCTTTATTTCAGAATCAGCTTCTACCGGCACCCACCATCCATTAGCATACCCATTTACTAAATAATGTTCTCTAAGCTCTTCTCTTTTCCCTAAATCTCTCAAAAGAGTAATAAGGGCAGACCATTCAAATCTCTGTTTTTTAGCCAAACTTCTATCTTTATCATCTTCTATTTCTATCTTTCTTATATACGCCTTCCAGCCCTTATGAAAACTCTCGCTAAAGACAAGCCAGAAAGATTTCTCTGTCTCTGCATAAACAGTATACCTTGTAGGATTAATCTTTCTAAATTCAATTTTTGCCCCTGAACCCTCGCTCAACAGACCGGAAGGCTCCATTATGAACCAATTTAGCTTAAATGTCTCATTTTCTATAGAGAAAAACTCGTAATCCCCTCTTGAAAGATGTAAATCCTCAACTTCTCCCAAAAGACTTTCTGATTCAATTTCTACTTTATCCATATCTTTTAGAGAATATACCTTATCTCCTACCTTAAACAAAGGTATATCTTTAAGAGTCTCCTCATCTTCCTTTAACATCTCTTTTATAAAAAGATTAGATATTTTATAAGCTTTTATCTCCTTTATGTTAAAGGTATATATTCCCCTTTTATCCCCAGAACAATCGACCCCTTCACCTTTTCTAAGATAAAGAGAGATATCCATTATTTTAATACTTTCCTTTTCTGGAATAATCTCCCTGAGTCTCTCTTTAAGATTTACTCGAAGTTCATTAAATCCGGCGTAACTTTTTACCTCTCCAGCCAAAGAAAGATAACTCACTGTATATACATTCTCCTCTGGAGAGGCCCCCCTGGGAACAGCGATCACCAGGCGGTTATACTCTCCGAAGCCTATTTCCACAAACTCTTTATAATCATCCCACCTGCGCCAGGCAGTTCTCATAGGGATTCCATTCTTATACACCGTAAATTTTCCCAGAGAAGGATATTGTGTAGTATAGTCCTTTGGCCACTCTAAAGGGAGACGGGTCTCATAAAAGTCCATAGTCTCATTTCCTGGCACGCTTTTCTCCCATTTACCTAAAACTACCTTCTTTCTACTTGTAAGAGAAATTTCTTTATCCACTACTCCGTCTTCTGTAAAATCTACACCTATCTTACCATCAAAAGCTTGAACCAAGGCATCATCCCACTTATAAACAATATCTAAAAAGGGGTATTTATCTACATTGTAACCGGCTACCGGAATATCCAGTTTAACATATTCCTCCTCCTCAGCTTTTCCATCAAAGTAACAGTTGATTAACGCTTCTCCTTTAGTAGAAACAAGATGATTATAATCTACTACATTCTTAGATTCGTATCCTACTCTTTTTTCTTCAAGATTACTTTTCCAGACAGGAATAATAACTGCCAAATTAGAATATAGCTGAATATTCTTAAGATAATACTTATATTTCTCTTCCCTTTCACTACAATCAAGCCTAGGGACTTTCCTTAACCGGAGCTTTAAATTAACTAAAAAGTAGCGGTCTTTATAAGGAAATTTTTTGTTAATAATTCCTCTTAAATCTGTCTCAAGTTGATTAAATCCTTTAAATTCATTACTTTCTCTTATTCCCGGCAAACAACTCACCCTATATACACTATCTTCCGGAGATTCTCCCTTAGGGATAGCGATTATTAACCGATTGAAAGCTTTCACCCCTATTTCTACAAGTTCTTGATAATCACTCCATTTACCCCAGGTAGTCTCAAGGAGGACTTTATCTTTATAAACTATAAATCTTTCCCGGGAGGGAAATTTGGTAGTATATTCTCTTGGCCACTCTGAAGGAAGAGTAGTCTCGAAAAAATCCATAGTCTTATTTTCTGGCGTCGTTTTTTTCCAATTTTTTAAAATAATCTCTTCCCTTAAAGAAACATCTTTATCTACTTTCCCATTGCCGGTAAAGTCTATTCCGGCAATAATATCTATTGTCTGAGTATTGGGATCTTCAACCCCATAAACTAGTTTAATATAGGGATATCTTTCTAAATCTACTCTTATTTTCTCTCTTTTTATTTCTACAAATTCATCTTCTTCAGAATCTCCATTGAAATAGGTAAATAAAAGAAGATCTTCAGAAGGAAAAAAACTATAATCAGTATTTAAAGAATTAAAGAACCACTTTTTCTTTTCTGAAGGTTCTCCCATTTTAAGATATAATCCAGAATTTTTGATCTTAGCAAAATTCTCAGACACCTTTACCTTAAGGTTGTAATCCGAGTCTTTGTATAAAGAAAGAGGCCTTTTCATTAGTCCTTTAGAAGTTTCCTCACTAACTATATAAGCTAAATCAATTTTGAAATTACTAACTAGATTCTTAGTCTTTTTTACATACTCCTCAATTTTCCTGGAAGGAATTATGATAACTTCTTTAGTTGGTTCATCCTGAGTTTCCATAGATAAAGTATGCTCTCCCTTTTTAAGCTTCTCCCTAATTAGCCTTTTCCATATTATTCCTTCATCTTTAATCTCTTCCTTTACTCCCTTACCATCCAGTATTACTTTTTTGATGGTTCCTTTTCTCATCCCCCATACTTCATAAGTGTCCTCATTCTTAACCCTAAAGGAAAGAGATTGACCTTTGTCAGGTATTTTATGGCGATAAGAACTCTCTACCGTGCTTAAAACAAGATCCATAAAGTTACTTTCAAAAAATACTATATTCTTATTCTTCTTTAAAAGATGTGCTATATGTTCTGCACTTAATTGTTGGGTAAAGAAAAGGACAGGATGTCCCTCAAGGTAAGAAGTATAGGTAAGAAGGGGAAGAGATTCTATATCCCCTACCACTAAAGCCGGAGTAGCTAAAGCATAACTGCAAAATAAAGAAAATATAAAAAAGAAAAGAATAAATATGTTCTGTTTCATCTTAGTTTGTTGAGTTTATAGAGTTTATTGGGTTTAGCCCCTTTAATCCTCCATCCCTCTAATCCTGTATTTTACCCCTCTAATCATCTAATCCTACTTTATCAGGGGCAGGGATAAATAAGAGGAAGGAAGTATTCGTCAGAGATTTTGTAGAAATCGAGTTTGCCAAAGGATTTTTCTAGGTAGATTCCCCTTTGATTATTTAAAATGCTTTCATACTGTTCAGGCGAGGTGGATATCCACCAAGAATGACCTTCAATATAATCCCAATTTGTATCCTGGTGAAATAAAAGGTATTTGGAGTTCAAATATCCAAAAATTTTTGCTAGAGCATTGCTCTTACATAACGATGAGAAATGTCTCGCAATAACTTTGGAGATACCCCAACCACCTCGCGTGCCAATGACCACAGGCTTTTCTAATATCCACGGGGTTAAATCCGGACCCGAATAACCAAACTCCCATCGATAATTTGCGTAGCCAAGCTTAGAAACCGGCAAAGAAAATATGTTATTAATTGTTCCATCAGAGGAAAGCCAATCTTTAGCTTCAAAATAATAACTTGGAACTTTGTACTCGGATGATGGTCTAACTCTCCCTCCGCGATGTATTACCTCTCCGGTCCATAACGGATAAACATAAACAACTAATACTAAAATGGCAATAACTCCTATAATAAAACATGACGGAAGACTCCCTAATTTAGTCTTAATAATCTCACATAACCTCCCTAATGATATCCCGAATAATGGCGCGTAACTTAAAGCCAGAAGAATCCCAAACTTTTGATAATTTAATCTGTAAATAGAATGGAGAAAGGGATGAGAAAAAAGTTTGGTATTCACCACCCCTAGGGGCGAATGTGGTCCTTTAATCAGAAAAAGGCTCAAGACGCTAAGCAAAAAGAGGTACAAAATATACTTGTTTTTCCTTTTCAAAATAGCGCAAGAAAAAACCAGCAAGGTCATTAAAAAACCGAATACACTAAATAATGGTGACGCAAAAATCTCTCCCCATGTGTAGAAAGGATCTCCTTTATAACTAGATTCTAAACCCCAATGACCAGCCATTCTAAAAACTTTAACAACAGAAGCACTGTTCAGTCTCCAAATTTCGAATTCTTGTTGTCCGATAACTGCTAATCCAGCAATATCTATTTCCTCCTTCGCAAAAACTGAGATAGGAAGTACCCAGAAAATGTTTAGAAGCAACCAAATACTAATAAGAATTCCTGTCAGTTTAACGGTATGCTTTATAGTCCTCTTATCTCTAGTTACTAACAGATGATAAATAAAGTAAAAACCTAGCAGTAACCAATCAATAAGAGCAAAAACAGGATTGACATATGCAGGCGTTGTCGTAACAAACCAAACTAAAGCAAAATAAATAATATATCTTAAGCTTGATTTTCTTTCTAAGGCATTTATAAACATCCCAAGTCTTAAGGGAATAAAAGCGTAACTAAAACAAGAAAAAGTAAAATTGGACCAGAGAAAAATCATCGTATAAGGGTTAAACATGTAAAAAAGCGCCGCCAAAAGGGGCGCCAATCTAGATTTATTCTTAGCAATAATAGAAACTAAATAGTACATTGATAAACCAGAAGCTATAAAAATGAATGATAAAAATACCTTCTCTGCTGTAGCTAAAGGAAAACCCATCCTGTCTAGGAAAATCCGCAAAAGCTCATAAAAGATCGTCGGTGGAATTCTACTATTTAAAGAGCCTAAAGCTGAAGAAGTATCCCACAAAAAAAGAGCTCGTTTGAAAGTTAAAAGCGGATTAGGTAAATAAGTAAAATCTAACCAAGAAATCAAACTATCTACCCGAGTCCACAGAAAAGGTAAAAAACCACAAAGAATAATCACCGAAATTGGAATTAAGTGTGAGTCATTTTCAACTTTTTCTTTAAAAGAGGATAAAAAACTCATTGCTCTCCTCAAACTAACTTGAAACTTCACCGAATTTTCTACAAACAACTTTACACTTTGGAATCTCACAATGACCCTTTCTTAATTGACCCAGTATTGATAAGACAATGAGCGCAAATATTTTCCATATCCTTGCTACCACGGATTCTTTTTTGTCTAATTATTCTACGAGCAGTTCTATATTTTTCGTTGTTCCATATTTTCTTAAACCCGCCCTCGCTGAATATATTCCCGAAATCATATTCTTCTGGGTAAACGGCGCAACAGGGTGATACGGAACCATTCCAATTAATTACCGCTTGACACCATAAAAAATTGCAGGGATTTATACCAGAAAGGTGATATTTTTTACTATGAGGTAACCACTTTTCGACCTCTCTAATTCTCCTCCCTTTACTCCAAAGCAATTCCCTACCCATGTCACTAAAAGTACCCATAAATTTAAACTTATCCACCCCTATGTGTCTAGCCATCTTCCTGGCTTTCGGAATTTCATGCTCATTATGTTTCATCACTATGAACTGCCAAGTTATAGATGGAAGCAATCTCTTCAGCTCTTTCTTTTTTTGCACTATCATCTTTATGTTTTTTATAACCTTATTGAAGTTCCCCCCAATTCTATACTGTTGATAAGTTATTTGACTGGCACCGTCTAAAGACACAATTAAATGATCCAGCCCAGATTTAACAATTTCCTCGGCTTTTCTCTCATCAAGAAAGTTAAGATTGGTACTAAGATTCACCCCTATGTTATGTTTGTGTGCGTATTCTATCATTTTATGAATTTCTTCATTCAATAATGGCTCGCCCCAGTTATGTAAGTCAACTTCATAGAGATAAACTCCAAGTTCGTCTATAATTTGTTTAAAATTTGCGAAAGACATTTTACCCTTCGACCGTTCCTTTCTGCCTTGTCCAGTTGGACAAAGAGGACAGTTTAACATACAAATATTGCAAGGGTCAATAATTAATTCAATGGGGTAGCCCACCACATAAGAATTTCTCAAAACTACATGCTGAAATGTCACCAGGCAAAAATTTATAAATTTTCGAACTGTAACATTCTTGGTAAAAATAAATCGTTTTAACAGATTCTGAGCTCGCTCATATGCCATCTAACAACCCCTCCTTTATAAAATACCACTAATCAAATCTCCCGCAAACAATTTGTATATTATGAGCAAAATAATTTAAGGAGGTTTTAAGTAAAATTTGGTCAATTATCAAAAGTGCTGGAGATAAAAAATTCCATAAGTACTGGAATTTACCTGGTAAACTCCAAAAGAAAAGATCTGTCCTTTTTATAGAGATAATTTTAAAATCATTCTTTTTTAGTTTAAAAAGTAACTTATGTTCATCAACCAATACTTTATGGCTACCTAAATGTAATATTCTTGCTATGCATTCTGCATAGGCCTGTTTTCTTGGAGTTCGAAATATTAAAAAATATCCCTTATCTTTAAGAACTCTGTAAATCTGCTTAAGTAGCAAGTCCAAATTCTCAATTGGAATATGTTCGATAACGGCATGTGCTATAATAGAATCGAAGCTTTTATTGTCAAAAGGCAAATTTATTCCATTATAGAAGTAAAATTTAAGATTATCATTTTCCAAAGTCTTCCATATCTTCGCCTGTACCCCCCTTTTCTTTCTAAACTCTTGAATCATTTCGGGATTATTAACTTCTGTATCTATGCCATATACATGGAATGCTAAGCTTGCTAGACACGTGGATAAAAAACCTGTACCGCAACCAAAGTCAAGTATATTTGCTTCTCGCTTACAGTATTTCTCTATCTCGGATATGCTTCTTCTTATTCCTTCGATGTAACCTTCGGAGTGAAAGAGAAAAGATTGTAAACTTGTAGAATTACCTAGAAGAATTTTTTCAAATTGTTTTAGATTAGAATAAAATTGTTTCCTTTTCATAATATTCGTTCTCTATTGACCGGCTAAGCTTCGGAGAGTATTTAAGACCCTTTTTGCTTTCTCATTCCAATCCCACGCTCTTGCCCACTCGATCGCTTCTCTACTGGTTTTTTCGTATAACCTATCATCATCTAGCAATCTGGTAATATTTTCTGCAAATTTTTTTAAATCACAGCAAGGTGTTTTTAACATACCTTTTGGATAATAAGTTTTCAACGCCTCTAAATCAAAACTTACTCCTGGCAATCTCCAAGCCATTGCTTCGCAAGCTGCCATTCCACCGCTATCATAAGTTGCCGGATGAAGTATGATTTTGCTTTGTTTAAAAACTTCATATTTTTCTTGTCCGTCTTTAAATCCCAACAATTCTATATTTTTTGCCAAGTTGAGTTTTTTTATTTCCCTCTTCACTTCGTTTTCAAGAGACCCAACGCCTATCATTGCAAGTTTAGCCTCCGGCTTTTTCTCACAAACCAATTTCCAAATATCGACAAGTTCAAGGACCCCTTTTTGCGGATGGAATCTGCCTACAAAACAGGCATCATATTTCCTCTTTTTAATAGGTATAACACTCCCAGAGTTTAGATATTTTTCAGAAGGTTTTATGTCCACTCCACCACGAATCACCACAATTTTATCTCTGCTTCTTTTCTTCGTTACAAATTTCTCAACATCAGGCTCACTCGTTACAAAAACCATATCTGCATACCTTTTAACAATCTCATAAATTGGTAACTGAGTCAACCAATACAATAGACCTATAAACCATCTTTGGCCTTTATACGGTGAATCTTTTTGCCAAGGTCTAGGAGCAAAAAGATAAAACCCCGCTATCCATTTGATTTTAGGATTCCTCAACTTAATAATAAAAGCTGGTATCGAATTCGGCCAAAAATCAGAGGCAGAATATAATATATCTCCCTTTTTAAACCTCAGTTTCCTTAAAGAAAGAGTCATTAATATGGGTCTACACACATAAGCTAATAATATATTTTGCTTGTTTTTGACATTCATGATTTTAACTTTTCTAATATTTTTAACTCCATATTTTTCCCAAACTGCTATCTCAATATTGGATGTGTATAAATAAATATTCTCTTTTCTACCCCACCTTCTTACTAATTCCATAATTATTCTTTCACCACCACTCATCGACAATTTATCTATACGTGAATTAAGTAATATATGTATATTCATATCGACGGTTTTTTACATTTACGAAAACAAAGCCAAAAAATAATAAACTAATCTTTCACCGCACATATTATCTGCCAAGAAAATCCCTTTTTATTCTTCAAGTATTCTTCTGATTTTTTCCTTTCAAACCAGTCTTTAAAAGGGATTTCCCTCTTAACCAACCACTTGAAAGGGTAAAATAAAATCATCGAAAAAATACTTATCACCCCTCCTCGGTATTCGTACTTCTTAATCTTTAAGTTTGTCATCGAGAGTATCCTTTTTATCTGTTTCCCAGAATAATGTCTATGCCCAAAATACCAAGCAAGATCAAGTAAATTTGACAATATATTTGATAACGGCGTCGAAAGGTACAATTTTCCTTTTGATTTTAAAACCCTTTCTATCTCTTTCAGAGCACTAATTTCGGTGCCCTTAGGAAGATGTTCTAGGACATCAAACACTACTACAATATCGAAACTATTATCTTTAAATGGGATTTTTAAGGCAGACCCAACTCTGTACTTTCCTTCAGGCACCTGATTTTTCGCCTCAACTAATAATTCTCTCTTAGGTTCTATACCTACCATCTCTTTGCATTTATTTTTCAAAGCCCATGCTTCAAACCAGCCAAAAGAGCAACCAATATCTAAAATTCTTTTGTCTTTCACACTACCAACAAATTTAAAACATTTTTTATGCCTTGCTGTTAATCTCTTACTAATTTTGTTGCTAAATTTTTTCATCTCCTTTGTGCTACTATCATCATCTGTTGAGCTAAGTTTTTTCTCACCAAGCATATAGGTATTGAAACTATATACTTTAATGTCACGAGAAATTTTAAAAGTTTACTTTCTCTTTGATAAGCATTATTCTCAATAAAATAGTAAATTTCTTTTATTGATGAAAACTCAAACTTCGCTAAAAGTTGTCTGAGGGTCACAGCACTATGCCACAAAGTATGATCAGGATTATTTAGTTCTTCTCCTAAAATCAAAGACTCAAGAAAATATACCCAGGAAAAACAATTAGGGGTAGTAATAATTAAATATCCATCTTTCTTGAGATGTTTTTGGACGGATCTCAAAAAGTCTCGATGGTTGTTAAGATGCTCAATAAGTTCGCTAGCAACAACTACATCAAACTTTTCATTTTCTCCCAGATTAAAACACTCGGCATTCCCAAATCTAATGTCATGGCCTCTTTTATTTAACTCTCGGATTGCTTCCTTATTAATATCAATTCCCACTATTGTTTTCGCTTTTCGTGCCATCTTTTTGAATAACCACTCCTCCGAATCCCAAGTCAATGCATTCGAACCAACGCTTCCGATATCAAGTACCTTTCTGTTCTTAATATACCTTTCAAGCAAGACAAATCTAGAAAAACCAAGTCTTGTTTTCATATCTCTATACCCCCTTGTACACTTCCTTTTCAGAAAACACACCCTGTCTGTACATTAACTTGGTAACCACTAACATTATAATATATTGGAATGCAATCAAATAAGTTAGGAGCGGATGTAATATCCAAGCGAATGAAGGCTTTTGAAAAAAACCCTTGATAGAATCTAAAATAATAGGAAAAAATAAAAGCAGTTTTGTTGCTAATATTATCTCATTCTTAAGGGGAATTCTGGGAGTATAATGCTCACCGATTAAGTTTTTATCTTTTCTCCTGGATAGCCTTCTCAACTTTTTCAAAATAAACTTTTTTACTCCAGGCTGAATATGAACAACACTACTTTTTACTTTCGCAAAATATTTTTGATTTGGATTTGTTTTTAAGAAGTCATATAAAACTTTAACATGAAGAAAATACTTCGGATTTACTTCCTCAAAAACGGTTTTTCTTATTATTGTTCCATTAGCCCCAATCGGAGGAATAAATTCTAGGTTTGTAAATTCTACTTCAAAATAATGTTCCATCCTCTTTCTGATTTTAAACTGAGAGCCGGTCCATTTTTTCATTAGAACTGAGTACCTGTCAAAGTACCCCAAATAAAGTGCTACAGGGTCATCAGCACCAATAAGAGAGACATACTCTGTCACAAGATTATATCTAGGCTCTGATTTATAAAAAAGAGGCTCTGAGGCAAAAACGCATTCATCAACAAATGGCTCTATCATTTTTTGGAGCCAATCTCTTCCAGCTAAAACATCATCGCTATCTAAAAGGCAAATTAGATTACTTTTAGCTCTTTTAATCCCCAATAACCTTCCGATAGGGTGAATTTCCTGTCTATTATACACAATCTTTGCCTTATACTTTTTAGCAATATCTAAGGTGTTATCAAAAGATCCACCGTCAACAACAATTATCTCTATCTTTTCTTTTGGATAATCTTGCCACTTTATTGACTCAAGACACTCCGAAAGAAATTCGCTCGAATTAAACGTGGGAATAATTATTGATACTGAAGGTAGCTTGTCGTTCATATTTTAAACTCGCAATCTTATTATTTTCAAAAAGATCGTCTATTCTTTTTAACCAATCTGTTACTATCTTATTCTCTAATCCTTCTATCAAAATCCCAATCTTCGGGGCCAGTAAGAGATTCATCGAATCCACCGATTTCTAAAAATTTATCTCTTCTTATAAACCTGATTGCATCAATACAAGTGGCATTGTAAAAGCTTCTCTCAAAATCTCTTACTTTTATCCAGAAGTCTCTACCAATAATTTTCTCTGGTATATATAGGGCCACATAATCCTCATTCTCACATTTATTTATACATTCTTTAATAACATTTTCAGATAATATCATATCAGCATCAAGATATAAAATATACTTCCCTTTCGCTTTCTTCACTCCATAATTTCTTTGGGCAGAGCGCTCAGGGCCTTTATTATAAACCTTATCTGTAAATCTCCTGGCTATCTTAACGGTATTATCAGTTGAGTTATTATCGACGACGATTATCTCCACCTCTAAGTTTGTTGGATTTGTTGAGTTTGTTGGGTTTATAGAGTTTTTTACAGAACGCAGGCAATTGGTGATGTTCTTCTCCTCATTTTTTGTGGTTACGATGACGGAAACCAACATTTGGTTTATTGGGTTTATCAAAAGACCTTTCTTAAGTCAATTGATAAGCCTGGAAGCGATGGAGATGTCAGAATTTCTGTTTTACCGTAGACCCCGACTATCTCAAACCGCCCTTCCTTTAATGTGAATACCTCAACCCTCTTTCTCTCTGGATCGACCAACCAATATTCCTTTACTCCATGTCTTGCATACAGGGTTCGTTTATAGGTGCGATCTCGCTCGGCTGTAGCCAAAGAGAGAATCTCTATCACCAAATCAGGAGCACCCTGGATTTCTGCCTCGGTAATAATTCCAGAGCGTCCCTTTGAAATAAAAAGAATATCAGGCTGGACGACGTCCTCGCCCAAATGTACATCAAAGGGAGCGTAAATAATAGTTCCCAGGTTTTTCTCCTGAATGAATCCTCTTAGAACAAACTCAAGATTTCCTGAGATGCGTTGGTGCTCAAAATTTGGTGATGGAACCATGATTAATTCTCCTTCCAAAAGCTCGTAGCGTCTGGTTTCGGACTCCGGCAGATTCTTATAGTCCTCATAAGTAAACTTGATCTCAGCCTTTGGCTTTGACATCATTCATACCTCCTTGTATTGAGTTTGTTGGGTTCATTTTGGAGAAGAAAAGTCTTTTAGGTGACCCGAGATTTTAGTAAGGCCACGTTTGATGAAATTTAGATCGTTAAAATTTCGTATAGAAACTAATCTTCTTAAGATGTATTGGGGGGTAAAGAATACTTTGTATAACTGTTGAGTAGCTTTTGTTATCTCGTTTTCGGAAAGAGGTGTTTTCATCACCGGTTTTCTCATATCATAGTCGTCCCAGTCTTTGGTTTTCAAAAGATTATTGTGCTTACAATACTCAAAAAGAGGAGTTCCAGGATAGGGCATGACTATAGTAGCTTGAAGTGTATCAGCATAACCTTTTCTGAATAGCTCCCTAGCTAATTTTATGGTTTCGGCTACATCTTCTTTTGTCTCCCAGGGATAACCCAGCATTATGGTAAGATGAGGCTCTAAGCCAGCTTTTTTAGCCATTTTGCAGCCTTCAATGATGTGTCTTACTTTTATTCCTTTGTTCACTCTATCTAAAGTTTTTTGTTTTCCAGACTCAAGACCAAAGAGAAGATAGCGGAAGCCAGCTTTTTTCATAAGATGGTACTGCTCCTGAGTCACTGGTCCAAATTTTAAATTACAGCCTAGATTTACCTTCTTATTATAGCCTCTTTCTATAATTCCCTGGCAGAAATTTTCCAGCCATTTTCCCTTGGGAAAGGTTCCGGTATCGTCAAAAATTTCTTTAACCGGATAATTCCTTATGAGCTCTCCAATCTCCTCAAGGACATTTTGTGGGCTTCTTACCCGATAGTTAGGATAAAGAGTAGTCCACGAACAAAAAGAACAGCGATGCCACCAACAATCTCTACCCGCCATGATATAAGTTCCCGGGGTCTTTTTATAATTGCCATTCTTCTCCGAATACAGCCGCCATTTGGTTAGCTGACGATCAATAAAAGGTAAAGAATTTAAGTCATGATGGGAACGAAATCTTCCGGTATTTTTCACTCCTTTCCTTTCTCTGTACCAAATGCCTGGTTCTAAAGATTCCTTTCCTTTTAAGAATTTCACCAAGTTCAGCAGGAGAAAATCGTAATCTCCCCCGGTTAAGATGAAATCTACCTTGCTTTCCTCCATAGACTCTTCTGGTAGGGCAGTAACATGGTCTCCCATAAGGACGGCTTTGATGCGAGGATCTATGTCTTTAATCTCTTCTATGATTTGCCAGTGTCTTTTTACCACTGGCGTTTTTGTTTCCATAGCTACAAGATCAGGGTTTTCTCTTTTTACTTCCTCCAGCCAATCTGAATAGGTTTTTTCCTCAGCAATGCCATCGCTCCAGATGACTTCGTGTCCTGCTTGTTTTAATAAAGTTGCCGCAGAGGCGGGAACCATAGGGTAGATATAGGTGGGCTCATTAAAGTACTGGAACTGGCGATTCTGGCTTAGTAAGGGTACCCCTTTCTCAGCTTCCATAGGAGGATAGGCTATCATTATCTTCATCTTTGTAGTCTCCTCATCATCAGACCCTGGATAAAAAATGTCCCATAAGTGAGATGAGTAAGAATTATGCCCAGAAATGCTAAAAGTGATACCCTTAAGTGTTTTGGCCTGATGCTTGATGAGAATACCAAACCAAGATAAAGTAAGACCATACTCAGGAAAAACACTCTCAAAAATGAGTTAAAAAGGGAGATAAGTGTTCCTCCTACCAGAGCGCTAACCCATAGAGAAGGAAGCAAATAGGATAATCTAAGAGAGGTCTCAGGGAAATGTTTAACGAAATAGCCCCGATGAAGAGCATAGTTTTTGATCTGTTTTAAATGGGGGAGAAAAAGAGGTCTTCTATGATGATAGACTAATACTGAAGGATCGTAGACGATCTTTTTGCCCAGCTTTTGGGTAATATTGAGGCAAAGAACGGTATCTTCCCCCGGCCAGAAGAAGCTCCCAAAACCTCCCAATTCTTCGAGGATGGATTTTCTTACCAGAAGGTTACAGGTAGGATAATCATCCACTTCACGAAGTGAGGTAGGAAAATAGCGGTATCTGTGATTTCCCCCTCCCAAAAAAGATGAATAAACAAACCCGCTTGCCTTTTGCTTAAGAGTATCAGTTGAGGGAGTAACTGCCGGCCCTCCCACAGCAGCTACCTCCTTATTTTGGAAGTGCCTGGCAGCATTTTTCAGCCAGTCTGGAGAGGGAAAAGCATCGTCATCTAAGAAGGCCAGGATCTCTCCTTTAGCTATCTTTATACCTTTATCTCGTTTCTCCGGGGGCCCTATGGGTCCGGTAGACACAACCTTTACATCTTCCCAGTTCGTGGGAAGGGAATTATCTGGTAGGATCATTATTTCATAGGATGAATAATCTAACTTCTTGCAATGGGAGATGCACTCCTCTAAGTAGGGATTATTATCCTTTACCGGGACTATGATGGATATAAATGGGTTAATGTTTATCATAGTACTTCAGGATATACATACGATAAAAAATGGCCAGGGTATCTATCAACATATTTCGTATATCTCGAAATCGAATATTTCCCCAGTGAGTTTCCCGATCGAAATTTCTGGTGATGGGGGCTTCCACCACCTGGTAACCCAGGCGATGAGCATTAGCCAAAAGTTCTAAGTCAAAGGCGAAGGCTTTAACTAACAGTTTAGGAAATACCTTTTCTAATACCTCGTATTTGAACAGTTTCAGCCCCACCTGAGTATCCGATACCGGGAGACCAAATAAAATAAAGATCAATAATTGATAAAAAAAACTGAGTACTCTTCTCCTTTTGGGGTAATCAAAAACTGATTCCGGATGTCTCTTGGAACCGATGACAATATCGCAGTGAGTTTTTTCCATTATCTTATAAAAGGAGATAAGTTGTTCTGGGTGTAAGTCTAGATCAGCGTCAAGGAAAGCTACCACATCTCCCGTGACAAAGTGAAAGCCGTATCTTAAAGCCGCTCCTTTCCCCCGGTGGGTATCCAATTTTACCGCTTTTACTTTATTTAACTTGCTAGCTGCTTTTGCCATCTCCCGGTATGTATGGTCAGAACTTCCATCGTCCACAGCGATGATCTCATAATTGTGGTCGAAGGCACCTTTCAGGACTGTCGCAGTTTCATCAAGGCTTGAGTAAATACACGACTCTTCATTATAAACTGGTATTATCACCGAAATTTTCTTACCGGGATTGAGCATCTGCCAGGTTCCTGTTCTGCAAAAGAGAGGTGGTTTTGTCTATGCCTCTTTAGGCTCTTTTTCTGCCAAAGCAAAAACGTAATAACTGTTGAGTAAGAACAAAGAAAGACTCACTACGGCCAGAATTAAGATTACCTGAATTAAACTACGGTGGAATAAAAATATTAAGGCAACCTCCACTATGGTAGCCACCACCAAAATCTTGAGGAATTTCAATTGGTGAACGGAAATTTGATAGAAAAGCAGAATATTGGTAAGGGAAAAGAAAAGCATAGCCAGACCAAAGATGCCAATTAAGGGAATGGTTGGAATGTATTGGGACCCAAATAAAGACTTTACTATCAGTGAGGGAATCGTCAAATAGAGGAGGAGGACACCTCCGGAAAGGACTGTAGTGTAAAGGAGGCTTTTTTTCAAAACTGGCTTAGATTCTTTGCTAAGAGCATGGAGCTCGGAGGTCTTAGGAAACATTACCATAGCAATAGCTCCGGGAAGAAAGAGAATAATCTTGGCTACGATAGAGGCAGCAGCGTAATGCCCTGCCTGGGAAGAGTCGAAGAAATGCTTTACCAAGATCAAATCAATATTGGTAAGCAGCATAAAGCACAAAAGCATGATAGCCACAGGAAAAAAATAGCCATAGATTGGCGAGAGACTGAAGTTACAATCAGTTTGGTCTGAGCTAAATTGGCGCCGCAGGGGAAAGACAGCGAAAAGGAAAGCTGCCAGGCTGCCCATAGCGAGCCCCAGAAGGGCTCCATTGACCTTCAAACCCATGTAAACCAGGAGTATCCCAAAAAAGAGTTTGCCAATCCCTCCTATCACCATGTCGGTTCCAAAATAGAAGAACTTCTGGAGCCCCAGTAGAGTCCCCAGAAGGACCGGGCAAATAATGCCCAGCACTACGGCGACACCTACTAGAACTATAGGCAAGCGGGAAGAAATATGCAAAAAGGAAGCAATATAGCCACTGAGCAAGATAAACAGGACAAATCCTGCTACTGCAAAAAGAGACGCTCTGGTTAGTAGCTGGCGTACTAAAACCTTAATTTTAGCTAGCTCTCCCTTAGCCTTGAAATTAGAGACGTATCTAGTGGTAACTGTCTGCAGAACCCCTGCTGGCACTGAAATAATCATAAGTACAGAAAACAGGGAAACCAGAACTCCATAGTCGATCGGACCTAAACTGCGGCTCATAAAAATGTGGAAAAGATAATTGCATAAATTAACCACCATAGAGGCTATGAATACGAACCCGACATGTTTGGTAAAATCGTCAAGAAGGTGCACTGAAAACAGTCCCCCTTTTCTGTATTATTCTTTTCCGCAAGCTTTTTTATATACGGAAAGGGTCTCTCTAGCAGTCTTTTCCCAGGAAAATTGTTTTGCTCGCTCTAAGCCTTTTTTAATTAAATCTTTACGCAAATTCTCATCAGTTAACACTTTATGCATAGCTTCGACAATCTCATCTACATCATAGGGATCAACTAAAAGAGCAGCATCTCCAGCTATCTCAGCCATAGCACCATAATTGGAGGTGACAACCGGGACTCCATGAGACATCGCTTCAAGTATGGGTAGACCAAAAGTCTCGATCAGTGAAGGGAACACAAAAAGGCAAGCATTGTTATATATTGGCTTGAGCTCATTGTGAGGAACATAACCTTTAAAAATAACTCTACCCTGTAAGCCCAATTCCTTCACTGTTTTTACCAGGGGAGAATATCCCCAACTTCTCATTCCGCAGATAACTAACCTATATTTCATTTTACTTGTTTCTATTAGCTTAGCAAAGGCATGGAGCAATCTGGGTAAGTTTTTATGACTGAATAGTTTCCCCACCCACAAGACATAGGGAAAATGACCTCCTACCTCGTTTTGTCCAGAGACTGAGTAGTTTTGACCTCTTGCTTCTAATATCTGATGTTCACTTCCATGATAGATGACCTGAATTTTCTCCTTGGAAATACCCAAAAACCTAACGATATTCTCTTTGGAGCTACGAGAAACAGCAATGACGACATTTGCATTCCGAGCGGAGCTTCTAACCATAATCTTCCAATATTGACGCAGAATGGCAGGAATCAATTCTGGAATTGTAAAAGCGCAAGTATCATGGATGGTGAGAACAGAGGGGCAAGAAAGAACAAAAGGTGATACATTGGCCGGAAAATGGAAAATGTCTATCTTATTTTTCCATGCAAAAAAAGGGAGAATTATTTGTTCGTATAATACTCGGATTGCTAAAGGTTTAACAGGAATGTTACACATCATTGGTTGAAAGTTTTCCTGTTTTATCTCAAATAGATCTTTGTTCCAGGGCCCAACGAATAGAAAATATTCATTTGACCTATCTATACGAGCTAGATTTTCTATTAATTTCCTTAAATAAGTCTGCGTTCCACCAATCTCAGAAGGAATTACCGCCAGAGTATTTATACCTATTCTCAAATTCTTGATCCTCACAAAAATTAAAAATTAGAAGATGTGCTTTTTATTCTTTTAATGCTAATTCCCTTACACTAATCCTGAATTTTTTCAACCAATGATAAATCTCGCTACTAGAAACTCTCCGCAATCTAGTTAAATCTTGTCTTTTTTTCCACATTCTGGGTAGACCTTTCAGAGCCGAAAAATATGCTTTTAGTAAAGTCGAGAAAAGCTCCCATTCGGAAAACTGTTCCCTAAATTTTCCTGCTGCTCCTTTCCCAGTCAGTGTCCCATAAAACTGCAGCAATGTTCGTAATACAGTGTAGCAAGGATTACATAGTAATACAGGGAGAGGGAAATATTTTATGGCAATCCATAGTCGATTTCGCTCAGCATGAAATGCTTTAAAAAGAGAATAAGGGGAGGTCGAGCCAGAATACTTATGATATATTACCGCCTTAGGAACATACATACACTTCCAACCCGTCAACCTTCCTCTTATGCCAATATCTGTATCGTCGCTGTATGCAAAAAAATCCTTATCAAATTCTCCTATCTCATTCAACATCTTCTTTTTGTAAAGAGCAGCACATCCACTTGGTAAGAAAACTTCTTCTATATTATCATATTGTCCTTGGTCATATTCTAATCTTCCTCGTCCTCGATTCAGTCCATCCTTGTATATCAGGTGCCCTACATTATCAATTATTTTAGGATTATCAAGAGAAAGGATCTTCGAAGCGCACATTCCAATTTTATCGTCGCTTTCCGCTACCTTTACTAATTCCTCTACCCACAAAGGATCAGCTTTGGTGTCATTATTTAACAACAGAATGTATTCTCCGGAGGAATTTTTTATGCCTATATTGTTGCCCTCAGCGAATCCTAGGTTAGCTTTATTTTCGATAAGTTTAACAAAACCACTGAAGTTCTCTTTAATATAGTCTACGGAACCATCGGTAGAGCCATTGTCTACCAAGATAACTTCAAAGTTTTTATATGTTTGTTTCCTTAGGGAAAGTAGGCACTCCTTAAGATACCGTTTTCCATTCCAATTTAAAATGATTACGGAAACCAAAGGTTCTCCAGATTGGAGCAACATTTTATCTTCGGATAAACACGAAGCTAAGATTGGGCCGGAACCAGGGGTAAAACTATCTTTTTTCTTTGCTGTTTTGCAATGTTTCTAGATTTCGCAGTAACGTTGCCTCGAGTTCAGAGAAGCGGTTTCTCAAGGAATCAAGCACCAGACTAACAAACAGTATGAGGATTCCCACAATGCATAAAAGAAGCGTTATCAGGGTATGGCCAATTGCAAGAGTGCGCGTTTGGGAGAAGCGGTTAAGAGTAATTACCCCTACACCCATGCCCGCAATAAGTATTAGGAGCCCGGGGATCCCCAAATAAATCAGGGGCCTTCTCTCAACTATCATCCTCATGATTCTGTTCAAGACACTTAAGCCGTGAGCTAGAGGATTCCGTTTTGCTTTCCTATCGTAATGGGCTTTAATGGGAACTTCCAAAATCTTAAGACCCTTTTCCCTCATAACAAGCTGCATCTCAGACTCTACTGATAAACCCTTTTCTTTCAGATCCATAGCCTCAACGGCTTTTCTAGAAAAACCTCTAAAACCACTTTGAGAATCTGTAAGTCTGGCTCGTGAACCTAGATTGGTAATCCAGGTAAGGACGCTCTGACCAAAAGTTCTATATTTCGGAACAAATTGTTTTGTCTCCAAAAACCTTGAACCTATGACCACATCTGCTTTTTTCTCCAGAAGAGGTCTGATTATTTCCGGTATCTGAGCTGGATTGTGCTGACCATCTCCGTCAAGGAGCACCAGAACCTCTACTTTCCGCATCCGTGCTTCCTTGAAAGCTGAACTAACAGCTGTCCCTTTCCCATAATTCTGCCTGTGTTTTATCACCACAGCTCCTGCTGCCCTGGCAATTTCTGCGGTATTGTCGGTGGATCCGTCATCTATAACTATGACCTGGTCTACGTACTTCTTAGTTTGTAATACAACACTTCCAATGTATCGTGCTTCATTAAGACAGGGAATGGCCGCTAAAATCCGGAGTTTTAATGGGGCAGACTCTTTTGATTTCATTAGCTTCCTCCATTACTTTTGCACGACATCCTTCCCCGATCCTTTGCCGTCAGGCAAACTATCAGATACCAGACAATGGGGATGAACATCAAAAAAACCGCTGGGCAGAGGTCCCCGCAAGTTTCAAGATATAACCCAATAAAGAATGACCGACAGAAGTTGGCATTTAATAGCTCTTATCTTTGGTTTTCGCTGTTAGCAAAGCCATAAAATACCAGATAATGGGTGGAAATATTATAAAGAGGCGCTTAGCTGAGGCTCCAGCACCCCTCCACCAGTCCAGGGTCATTAAGACTATGTAGCTTGCTAAGATAAATAAAATCAGATTTAAATATACCAACAAGAATAAAAATAGATGTTTACGGACTCTATCAATACAAAGCAAAGTTACCAAGATTAGTGAATAAAGAACTTCCCGGTGGTTTGGGACGACCCACTGCCATATCCATATTAGAACTTTTCTCCACTGGGAAAAATCAAAAAATAACTTAAACAAACCTAAAGCTCCAGAGACTTCAGGCATAAAGGGAAAAGAGGCTACAACGGTATCTATAACAGTATATTGAGAGCGGAAGAAATTTGCCAGATAAATATTCCATAAAGGTTCAACGGAAAAGTAGAGAAGAGCAAACAAAACAGGAGCAAAAAATCTTCGCTGAAAAATAGAAAAAATTATGAGAACAGCCAAAGACCCTAAGAAAAAGGGTATTGATTCCTGTCTGGTCCAGGCAAATAACGCAAAACAAATTCCTGCGAGGCTCAAAAATCCTCTTTTTTGTGTAGACATCCAGCGATAAAGATACATAATTCCTGCGGCGAAGTAAAAGGCAAAAGGAAAGTTAGTATAGGAGGAGGTTGCCAGGAAGTAAATTCCAGGATTGGTAACTATAATCAAAGTAAATAAAAGAGCGTGATAACGGAGGCTGTAATCCCTCAAGGAGTAATAAGAGATAATGGCAAGAGAAATAAGAAGCAAAGGATAAAAAATCTTAGGATTGGCCCAACCACATAAATAGAGCCAGGTAGACACCAGAGAAGTCAGGGGAGGATAATCAAGAAAATAGCTCGGAGAAACAATTGTAATTGTACGGGCAGCTTCCGAAATAGATTTTGTCTCAGCGAAAACCCTGGCCCTAAAATCGAACATTGATAAAGCGTCAGTCTGCCAAACTGGCCAGTATACAGAAATAGCTATATTAGACAGAAGAAAAAAGATAAGGAGCCCAATGATAATTCCTTCAAAGATGGAAAGGGATGAGATAGTCTGTTTGATCTTCTTGAAAACATTTAACTTTCTAAGGGATGGATAGGAAATCTTATGTCTCAATAGAAGGTAGATTAGTGAAAGAATCATTAGTGCTGAGATAAGAATAACGGTATTGATAAGGGAAAACTTAATTCCCGCTACATTAAGGAAAAACATAGCCAAAGTTAAAAGGCCAAATCCCAAACCATAAGCTATACTGATCCGCTCAAAGATGGGAATATCCGAAACAATTAACAATGAAATAATAAAACCAAATAATGTAGGAAACAGTACTCCTAAGACTAGCATTATAGAACCTTGCCTCGCTTAAGTTTACTCACACCAAGCGTAGACTCTTACTATTTATCTCACTTTTTTCCTTCGTCCAGATTTTTAAGAGCATCATCGGCCCAGATACCTAGGGGATCGACCCTCCGAGCCTGTTCGTAGCTTTTTCTGGCTAAATTAATCTTACCTTCCTTTTGGTAGACTCTGCCCAGGGTAAAATAGAACCAGGCAACATCGGGCTCAAGCTGGATTGCCTTTTTATATTGTTCGACTGCTCTAGTATCATCACCCATTTTGACATGGATATCTCCCAAGCCAGAGTGAATCCAGGCATCTGCCGGATTAAGTTTCCCTGCCAGTTGATAATACTTGGTAGCTTTCTTAAATTGGTTTTTTGCCTTATAATAATTAGCCATCTTGAAAAAATAGGGAGCATTATCAATTTTGGGATCGGTATTCTCTTTTATTCCTGGCTGTCCTCTCTCTAGCTCTATAACCCCGTATCCCTCCTGGTAAGGCATCTGCTGGGGACAGCCGGTATTTACCCCAATCCGAGTAATTCGCATTTTCTCGACGGACCAACCTCTCGCCAGAGCATACTCTTTGGCCATTTGGTAAAGGTCAGTTATTGAGAGAACCTCCCATGTCTCTACCTTTTTATTGGGTGGGGAACCAAAAATAGCCAGTTTGTCATTATCATACCTAATTTCGGCAACTAGATTAACAATATGTTTAATATTTACTTTTATTTCGACTTTGACCACTGTTCTCTCAGTAAGAGGAAAATCTACAGTTTTCATCCAGTAATCGTAGTTGGTAAAAGTATAGTTTACCTGAATCAACTCTACCAGATGATTCCCAACTTTTGTCCGCTGATGATGCTCGACTTTTTTTTCTGCATCGGAAATATAATTCCCTAAAAGCTGAGAAGGACGTTTTGCATTCTCCTGAGAAAACTTTGAACTAATACCCGGGGGAGAAGAACCAACACCCAACTTATCCACAAGAATTTTCCTGGTGGGAGAAAGATAAAGATGAAGAAATTTTCTAGTGTTGAGAGGAAATCTTGGCCAACCACGGGCTACCAAAACATGAGTGGCTGATTCATGGACTGCGGGCCATCTTTGAGATCCTAACAAAAGTTTTCTTGGATAAAGAAAATATTCCCAGAACGTTGCCCCAAAACGTGGGTATACTATGACAGCGGTGGGAGGAGTATTTTTTTTAGCGAACTCACCCAGATTAATCCAACCTCCTCGCTGGACTCTCATCTTTTCATCATAAGAAAGGTGTGGATTTTTTACAATGAAATAGAGTGAGGAGATAGTATGTTTACCTGTCCTCTCCACTAGTTGGTAACTAGCTACCCATAGGGCAATCCCAGCAACAACAGCCAAGAATCGAATATTCATCAGAAAACGCCTGGATGAGGTTGAAAACCAAAGGCGTTTCATTATCTTCGTACTTCAGTAGGTAAAAAATCTGTTTTAACCTTCATGGATTCCTCCCCTGCCACCTCTGCTGTTTAAACCGCTACTTCAATGGAGACAACCTTCGTAGAACTTAAGATTCCTGAAAATGGCAAAATTTAACCTCAAAAGACCTCAGAGAGATTGATACTTAATCCAGTACTCTTTCACCCCGTTCCGAGCATAAGGTGTCTTTTTTATTTTCTCGTATTCGCTATCAGAATATGCATGAGGCTCGAGACGAGGAACACCAACGAATGGATCTGAACAGAATTTGACGCTTTTTCGATAACTCAACTAACAAATCCGCTACAGAATGACCCCAGGCTTCTGCGCCCATCTTCTGAAAGACTGCCTTCACAGCTTTTCCTGCAGCCTGCTGAGCTGAGAAACAGGCCCAATTATAATACTTCCCTTTTAAGTCACTCTCAGCGTGCTTTAAGTCACCTTCCGCCTCATTCATCCAATCTTTACTTCTTTCCATTTCTCGCCCCATCAAAGTGATTGTTAGGGTACTAAGCCGGAACGATGATATCCTGGGTTCGAAGTCGTACTTCAACAGTGAATAGTCGAAACCGAAAAGAAGACTCCTAAGTTGGAAAAACTCTCTTAAAAAAACTAACTAAATTCATTCTTATACCAATCAATGGTTCTTTTTAACCCCACTTTTAAGGGTATATTAGGTCTCCACCCTAGGATCTTCTTGGCTTTTTCATTAGAACAATAGAAGTGCATTGTTTCACCGGGTCTGTAAGGTAATGCCCCGATCTCTAGCTTTATAGGATTGCCCATCAAGTTAAGAATCATTTTTGCTACATCCTTAATTCTATATTCCGCCCCACTTCCGAGATTTATAACTTCACCAATTCCCTCTGGTGTTGTTCCTGCCAAGATGAATCCCTCTACGACATCATCTATATAATTAAACTGTCTGGTTTGCTCACCCTTAGTCATTTTAAAAGATTTACCCTTCAAGACATTTTTGATAAGTGAGGGAATCAACATTTGACTCTCCTGTCCTGGACCATAAGTTAAGAGCGGTCGAACAGTAACAATTGGCAAGTTCACGGTTTTGTGAAGCATTTGACAGAACATTGTCGCTGAGACTTTTGAGGCAGAATAAGGTGACACAGGATTAGGAACTTGATCTTCGGAAAATGGGGTCGGATTATCTCCATATTCTTCACATGTTCCTGTATTTACAAAACAGTCATAATTAACACCATCTAAAGACCGTAAAAGATTTAAAGTTCCTTTGATATTCACATTGATCATCTTATCAACAATAACCCAATCTCTGGTGACGTCAACGTAGGCAGCCAAATGAAAAATCTTTTGGGGTCTAATTTCTCTTATCGAATTCTTAAGAGAGCTAAAATCGGTAATATCTACATAGTGAACCCTGACTTTATCAAGGATATCTTCAATTCTAGCAGTATTTATTCCAGGTTTATCTATAAGGAAAACTTCAGCATTTCTCCTTACAAGTTCTCTCGACAAATGAGACCCTATGAATCCAGCAGCACCGGTTACCAGTACTCTAATGCCTTCTGAATTCTTTGGAGTAGGCATCTAGACCTCCTTTTTCAGGTTTAAAAACAGTATTTGCGTCTAATGTTTTAAAGAATAACCGGTACCATTCTATGGTCTCTTTTAGACCTTCTTCTAAGGTATATTTCGGCTTCCAACCTAATAGCTTTTTCGCTTTTTCTGCAGAAAGGTATTGATGTTTTATTTCGCCCTTTACTTGATTCAAGATTTTTGGTTTCAAATCCTCTCTATCCATCAATTTCAATATTTTATGGACAAGTTCTAGAACTGTCACCTGAATTTCATTACTGAAATTAAATGCCTCCCCGTAAATCTTCGTTGAGTCCATCTTTTCGGCCAAAAATAGATATGCTTCCACTGCATCTAAGACATAAAAGTAGTCTCTAATATAGCTTCCGTCACTTCTAATGATTGGTGGAATATTGTAAATAATAGACTTGATTGTTCCTGGAACTATCCTGTTAAAATTCAAATCTCCACCCCCATAGAAATTTCCGCACCGGGTGATACATATAGGTGAACGATAAGTTTTGTAATAGGCCTGGGAAATCAAATCTGCGCAGCTTTTTGATACATCGTAGGGATGCGAACCTTGCAAGGGAGTTTTTTCATCATAAGGCAGCTTTTTGTGTTCTCCGTAAGCCTTATCACTGGATGCAATTACTATTCTGCGAACAGTGGATATTTTTTGAGAGGCCTCCAGTAAATTCCAGGTCCCTTTAATATTTGCCTCGAATGTACTTAAAGGACTTCTATTGGCAATACTGACAATGGTCTGAGCACCCAGATGAAATACTGTGTCTATCTCATACTCATTCAAAATACGCTCTAGGGTGAAGTAATCCTCAAGTTCTCCACGGACAACATTGATTCTATCTTTAAAGCCTGACCAGTTGAGATTGGACCTGGGAACCAGATCCCTTATCAAACCCGTTACATTAGCGCCTCTTTCCACCAAGGCCTTGGTTAACCATGAACCTAAAAAACCTGTGCAGCCAGTAATAAAAACACTTTTATCCTTCCAAGAATTGTTTCCCATCTTTAGCCTATCCCTGCCAAACTTTCCATGAAACTTTACCACTCTCCCATTGTTTATTCAATGCTTGCAGGTCTCTATAAGTGTCCATGCACTGCCAATAACCTTCATGAGGGAGTACTGCAAGTTCTCCATCTTTAGCTAAATTCTGAAGCGGTTCCCCTTCAAAAGTGCAATCGTCTTCATCGGCAACATATTTGAATATGCCTTTATTGAAGACAAAAAATCCTCCATTTATGTAGCCTTCCTTAATCTGAGGTTTCTCGGTAAACTCCTTCACCAATTCACCATCCACTGAAAGTTCTCCAAATCTTGATAGAGAATGAACCCCGGTAACTGTCCCTATTCTCCCATGGGCCAGGTGAAACTTAACCAGTTTGTTAATATCGATATCTGCAACGCCATCACCATAGGTAAGCATGAATAAATCATTGTCAATATATTTTTCTATGCGTTTTATTCGTGCTCCGGTCATAACGTTCAAACCTGTATCTGCAACAGTTACCTTCCAATTCTCATCTGGAGGCGGGTTATGTAATTTAATCTTTTTCTCCTTCCCTAATTCCACGGTAAAATCACTATTCAGCACTTCGAAGTTGAGAAAATAGTCCTTGATCATCTCTCCCTTATATCCCGAACATAGAACGAAGTCTTTATAGTCATAATGCGAGTAGATTTTCATTATATGCCAGAGTATCGGCTTTCCACCAATTTCAATGAGCGGCTTAGGTCTGTACTCCGTTTCCTCGTAGAGTCTCATTCCTCTCCCTCCACAAAGAATCACAACTTTAATATTCTTCATACCACCTTCCCTCCTATAAAGTCATTATCAAGGCCTTTGGAACATTTTCAATGTCCGGATTCAAATCCTCCGAGCCTGCATCTAATCATATTCTTAAGAAACTCAAGAATTGTAGAGAGGTTAACATAGGATTTCCCTGTTTCTCTCTTATGGAAAGTAACGGACACCTCTCCAATTTTGCACCTCATCTTTGTACACTTGATTATCACTTCTGCATCAAGAAACCAGTCCTTCGATACTAAATCTAGTTTCTCGTAAATATCCCGTCTCATTATCTTAGGAGTTGCATTAATATCTTTTACATTCAAAGAAAACAAAAATCGAAAAACAAAATTGTAGCAATAAGAAATAAACTTCCTTATTGGTCCATCTTCCCTAGCGACCCGTTTTACCTGGCAAAGATCCAAATTCTCATCTATCAATTTAGAATAAACTCTTAATACGTCTGATGGTTTTATCTGTCCATCACCATCCATAAATCCTACATATTCTTCAGAAACTCTTTTCAGACCATTAATGATTCCACATCCGTAACCCTGGTTAACTGAGACATGAACAACCTTTATTGCATCTGGTTTTTTTCTGGCTAAACTCTCTAATATTTGAGGAGTTTTATCGCTTGAACCATTGTTAACCAGAATTAACTCATAATCAGCAGAGCTTCTCTCAAAAGTGTCGGAAAGACCACTTATTACTTCTCTGACATTCTTCTCCTCATTATAAAAAGGAATCACCAGCGAAAGAGCCATATCTTTGTCTCTATTTTTTAAATTCGATAAGCCCTCGTTTGGGAAATTTTGGATAGAAGACCCGAGCAGAATCTGACGATTTCTTCAGCATATTGGATAAGCCTTCCTCCCTCTTCTATGGTATATTTTCGCCTTGGAGAGCCTGTAGGATGAGCATTTGGGGATCTAGTCCAGAATCTTCCTGATGATATAGCCCCCCTCATCCTTGCTTTTTGTGCCGGATATCATCTCACCTATTAGTCCAGTAGAGATGATTTGAAAGCCAATCAGCATTAAGAGTACCCCCAACAATAGCAAGGGTCTCACCCGAACTCCCTCTCCTAGAG
>Ga0209979_1000580_pt1 | contig 47768 bp, 36 predicted proteins | sample AnhtaG_FD_183114 | JGI IMG/M metagenome (GOLD analysis project Ga0209979, IMG submission 183114) | Deep subsurface microbial communities from Anholt, Denmark to uncover new lineages of life (NeLLi) - Anholt_01485 metaG (SPAdes) (version 2) | ecosystem: Environmental > Aquatic > Marine > Oceanic... | reverse complement strand
TACAAAACATCGTAAATCAGCTTGTACGCCTCTATAAGCCGGAAAAGATTATTCTTTTTGGCTCATTAGCCAAAGACCAGATAAAACAAGGAACGGATATCGACCTTTTTATTATAAAAAACGATGTTCCCAAACTTGTTCGATATTTGTTTTCGTCTGTACAATAAATCTCACATCAATCTGGAGTATGTTGAGGCTAATTGTTGTGAAATTACCTTGATGGAACAAGGACACACAAAGGGGACAGCAAGACAGCCTATGGTTTGAAGATGGGCGTATAGGTCAGTTCCGCCTCTGTAAAATATTCGGGGCCAACCGATATCGCTATCACTGAGTAAAACGTCATAGTACTCAGAGTAACAGCGCTACCGATTGGCCCCCACTAAGCTAAACCTTTAATCTATCCCTGATGATGGGGAACAGGTTGCCTTCTATAAAACAGGAAGAAAATAATTGCCAGAGCAATCAAGCCGACAAGCCCATTCTGGCCCAGAATATCCAGCAGTCCTGTAATGTTTGCAACAATTCCGCTTTCTCCTCCAAAGAAGGGAACCGCCTCGCCAAATAGGATTTCAATCGTAATCCCAAGGGCGATCAACAATAAAAATATTTCAGTAATCTCACCAATCCATCTTTTTGCTTCTTCGAGAAATCGCATCTTTTGCTCTCCTACATTGAGTTAATAAAAAGTAACTACACATTACGAATCCGCTTGAGTTGTAGTCGGCATATTTTTTGTATTACTTTAAATTTATGGCTACAATATCGGAATATACCATTAGCAAAAAAGTCCCTCCTAACTTAAAGATTCTTACAAGAATTAGCTGAAAAACCAGCATATCAGTATTGAAAGGACGGTTAATCGATCATATGACAGGCGTAAAAATCTGTTGATGGCCTTTACGAACAAGTCTAAAGGTTTTTATATTGTCTATAATAATCCATAATGTCGAGAGTTACAAACAGAAATAGCAAGTCCTTTGCCTGTCTCTGAACTGACAACAGACAAATGTAAAGTGATATATTCCCTCAAAACCTGCCTGTTGCATTACATGCTCCCCCATTTTTTTACTTATAAATGTTAAAATGGATAAAAAACACTTGACTTCAAGTGTTAAAATGGGGTATTATATGACTATGTTCACAGACTTTATATCTTTTATTTTACGAATATCGCTTATTGTGGCTCTCTGGGCATTTGTTTGGAAGGTTTTAGAGCCCAGAACACAATTAATGCGCATATTGAGAGCCGCAGTGCTCCTGCTCGGTCTTTTAGGTATCCTGGTCATATTAAGAATCACAGGGCGGTAATTACGCTCCTTTAATCCCACCTCTTTTTACTTCGGCGTTCTTTATTCCTTGCTTGTCCCGATGGTTTTAATCGGGGTTCGATACCGAAGGTTCACTCACGGCGAATTCAATATTTATTCCTGTCATTGCGAGGAGCGCAGCGACGAAGCAATCTCGACAATATATTCGGGCCTCTCACTGTAAAAAAAGGCTGAGGAAAAAAGCTTGCGTAAGCAAGGAGACCACCTTATTTCACGCAAGCTAAAAAACCTCAGCCCATTTTTGATATAAATATTGTGACCTGAGTGAAAATCCGTTTTGTTAGTCGTCAGTAAGTTGTCAATCAAGATACGAGCGACGAGCAACGAAATACGAGCGATGAATCACTTTTCCAGTGCAGTTAAATCTTCGTAGGTTTCGCGCTTTCTGATGACCGAGAAGTTTTCGCCGTCAACGAGCACTTCAGCGGCTCTGCCGCGGGCGTTGTAATTACTGCTCATACTAAAGCCGTAAGCCCCGGCGGTAAAGACAGAAAGCAAATCGCCGCGTTCGGCCGGCGGCAGGGCCCTATCCTTTGCAAAGAAATCCGCACCTTCGCAGATTGGTCCGACTACATCAACAACTTCGGTACCGTCCAGTTGCAAATCTTTCTCCCGCTGCCGTGGAACAAACTTGTCATCCGCCTTCGCAGGCCAGATAAAATGAAAAGCATCATACAACGATGGACGAATCAAATCGTTCATCCCCGCATCGACAATAACAAATTTCTTCCTGCCGCCGTGTTTGATGTAAAGCACGCGAGTTAGCATTATCCCTGCGTTGGCGCAGATGCTTTTGCCTGGCTCTAAGATGAGTTTAATGTTCTTGTCTCTCAGCAGCGGAACGATGCCTGCTGCGTACTCTGCTGCTGAAGGCACGGTGTCGGATTCGTAGTCGGCGCCGTAGCCACCACCTAAGTCCAGAGCTTCGATAGTGTGTCCCTTACTGCGGAGCTGGTCAATAAGCGGCAGGATTTTTTCAACAGCTTCAACGTATGGGTCAATCTTTTTGCCGCCTGTCCCTAAATGGACATGAATCGCGCAGAGACTCACTGCTGCATTGTCGCCGTAATCAGCAAAGACTTTCAGTGCCCGCTCGATATCGACGCCGAATTTTGTTTCTTTCTTGCCTGTGGTCAAAAAGGCGTGAGTTTTATACATAACGTCAGGATTGACACGCAGAGCTGCTTTGGTTTTTTTGCCTTGTTGTTTTGCTAATCGAATCAGGTTTTCCAGTTCTGCTTCTGATTCGATGTTGAAATAGCCGATGTCGGCGTTGAGTGCTTCGATGATTTCGTTATCGGTTTTACCAACACCGGCATAGACGATTTTTGGTGGTTCGCCACCAGCCTGCAAAACGCGGTACAGCTCCCCGCCGCTGACAATGTCAAATCCACTGCCTATCTGGGCCATAATTTTGAGGATATTTATATTACCGCAGGCCTTTACGGAATAGCAAATCGTTGTATCGAGCCGGCTGTATGCATCCTGAATCTTTTGCAGATGCTCCTTAAAGGTGGCTTTGCTATAGACATACACCGGCGTGCCGACCTCGTCGGCGATTTCCTCAACGTTTACGTTTTCAGCGAACAGCTTGCCGTTTTTATAATTGAAATAGTCCATATTGTTATTCTCGGTGCGAATCGTCCTCGAAAATTACAAAGATCTCTATCTGTATCAACGAATAGTATAAAGAATTGCTCGCTAATTGCAAGAAGGCCGTTGTTCCTGAAGTGTAGGGATAATTTTAGTGTTAAGAAGTGTTGTGAATGAACTATAACTGTGGTTCAGTATATAAATAAAAAATGGAAGATTTTATCGCTGTGAGAAAACCTTCCATTTTCGCATAACTTGCCGCAGTTGATTACGGCTGAAACAACCGGCTTTAACCGGCAGCCCACCAAAATCCATAGCCATAAGGACAAGCGGGCTTTTGACTAAATTGCTACGCTACCTTTTCTTTTTCTTTGTGGCTTTTTTCTTTACTTTCTTTTTGACTTTCTTTTTTGCTTTTTTCTTTGCCATTATTTTGTCACCTCCTTTTGGCTGACTAAAAAATCCTTTTACATTTTATTTAACGTTACAATACTTATTTACAATAAATTACTTTGTTAAAGAATTATACAAAAAAATTAATTATTTTTCATATTTTTTTATCGTCCAAAAGTTTAATAATACTTGATAAAAATTTTTGTCTTCAATTTTTGCACAACTTCATATATTGTTTACCATGCTCTTTAATAAAACGATGCAAATTTTTTATTGTAACTGAAGTTCTTACTAAAACTGAAAAATTGTTTTGTTATGATTACCCTTGTTGGAGTCGATTTATTTAACTTATAGGCTGATTTCAGCGTTTTTGATTGTCAATGAAGGTTTTTGTTATGTCACTATGTAGTATATTTTCAAATTGTTATGGAACATAAGAATAAAGTAAAAACCAGATTGCACTTTAAGTGTTTCACTGTTTGCCGATATTTTTATTGCTGAAAGTTTTTTAATTTCTTTTGTAATATTTTTTCAACAACACACAGTTTAGTTGTTAATTTTTTATGGCACAAAGAAAAATAGCTTTGTTTGGTGGCACGTTCGACCCCGTTCATCTCGGCCATACTACTGTCGCTGCGGATGCAGCAAAACATATTGGCGCAGAGAAAATCATTTTCATTCCTGCAAAGCGCTCTCCACTCAAAGGTTTCCTGCCAAAAGCAAATGATGCTCATCGCCTTAAAATGATAGCTCTTGCAATCGCCGAACAAAAGAGTTTTGAAGTAAGTGATTGCGAATTGAAAAAGCCGGCGCCGAGTTACACTTTGGATACCATAAAGCAGTTTCAGGCCGAATATGGCAGCGACACTTTAATCCATTGGCTCGTGGGCGCCGATAGCCTCGATGATTTGACGTATTGGCACCAAATTGTCGAGCTGATTGATGCCTGTAATTTAACCACGATGTACAGAGCCGGCTGCAAACCCCCGAATTTTGCCAAATTTGAGGCTCTATGGGGCCCTCAGCGCATCGAAAAACTCCGGCAAAATGTTATCCAAACCCCTTTGATTGATATAAGCAGCACCGAAATACGGAATAGATTGGCTGCCGATCGAGATGTAACCGATATGCTGCACCCGTCTGTTGCCGACTATATCTACAAAATCGGCTTGTACCAGACAAAAGCTAAACCATAACAAAGGTAGGGTGTGCACCGCACACAGATAGATAGAGGTAGGGTGTGCACTGCACACCGAGAGATACTTGGCTTTTTGAATGTTTAAGGAAAGTCACCTATTTATAGCCGAGTTGATGTTCTGTTTCTTTTAGCAGCCAGTCATACCAGTCGGTCATGCCTTCGCCGGTCTTGGCTGATATTGGGAAGATTTTAATTCCCTTATTTAGTTTGCGGGCATCGGCCTTCGCTCTTTCGATATCAAAATCCACCTGCCCACCTGGCAGTAAATCAATTTTGTTTATAAGCAGCACCTTTGACTTTGCAAAAATGGCAGGGTATTTCGCCGGCTTGTCGTCACCTTCTGCAACGGATAGTACAACTATCTTGCCGGCCTCACCTAATTCGAAAGCCGATGGGCAAACCAGATTGCCTACGTTCTCGATAAAAATCAAATCCAAATCTTTGACAGGCAATTGTTTTAGTGCCTGGCTTATCTGGGCTGCTGATAAATGGCAGGCGCCTTCGGTGTTTATCTGAACAGCAGGTGCTTCGGTTGCTCTGATTCTCTCAGCGTCTATGTCGGTCTGAATATCACCTTCAATAACACCGATTTTAATTTTGTCTTTTAAGTCGCTTATCGTCCTGGCAAGAATTGTTGTTTTGCCCGAGCCGGGGGACGATATCATATTCAGACATAATTTCTTCTGCTCGCCTAAAAACAGAATGTTCTCAAAAGCGTACTTCTCATTTTCGCTGAGAATTTTCTTACCAACATCAATCTTTTTCATAGTATTAATCCGTTTGGAGTTCTATCTCTTCCAGTATCAAAGGCGCATCGGCTATCAATTCAAAATCTTCACTGCTGCACGTTGGACATTTTGGACACGAAAACTCAACATCAAAGTCCTGATTACAATTCTTACATCGCCCCTGTATTGGCTTATGCTCTATTTCTAATTTCACACCTTCGCACGATGTACCTTTGGAAATAGCCTCGAAGGCAAAACAAAGTGCTTCGTCATTGATTGGGTTAAGCGTTCCACAGCTAATTTTGGCCCCGACAGGTTTTGCATTATGTTTTGCAGCTTCGTCTGATATTGTCGTAAACAGGCTCTGGGCCACCATCATTTCGTGCATCAGCATATCCTCGGCAGTTCTCGCCCGTATGGCATCTGAACAATTCTTTTTCCGCCGATTCGGGTTATCATTTCCACCACAGGCACATCACGGCTCTGGCAAACCTCACCGATTATCTTTGCCTCTTTGCCTAACGGATGATTTTTGCAAATCCTCAGACAATCATCTGCTGATTCAGGCGAGACAATCGCGATGAATTTGCCTTCGTTTGCGATTGTCAGCACGTCGAAACCGAGCATATCGGCTGCTGCCTGTACTGTCGGGTTGACCGGTATATCGGCCTGGCGAATTTCGATACTAAGTCCGCTGCTTCTTGAGATTTCATTAAGTGTCGCAGCTAACCCCCCACGGGTCGGGTCCCGCATAAATTTTATACCGTTCGTATTCTCTAACAGTTCACAGGTTAGCCCCGCCAGGCCCGCACAATCACTTTGCAATTGAGATTGAAATTTGATGTCCTCTCGCTGCGAAATAATAGTCATCCCATGGTCGCCGATTGTGCCGTTGATAATGATTTTATCCCCGACAGCAATCCTCTCGAATCCCATCTCAACGCCGTTTAATTTTACTCCGATTCCGGATGTGTTTATAAAAATCTTGTCAGCCGCACCGGCCTCAACCGTCTTGGTATCGCCGGTAACAATACTGACATTATTTTGGCGGGCGGCCTTGCCTATACTAACTAAAATCTTTTCGAGCAGCTTAAATTCAAAGCCATCTTCAATTATTAACGACAACGACAGAGCAACCGGCTTCGAACCGGCAACAGCTAAGTCATTTACTGTTCCGCAAACAGCTAATTTCCCAATATCACCGCCGTTAAAGAACAATGGCTTCACAACGTAGCTGTCCGTAGTAAAGCACAGCGAGTTCGAATCAACATTCAGCTTTGCCGAATCGCCTAATTCAGCGAGGACCTCATTATTAAGGCTTGGAAGAATATGGTGGCGGATTAGGTCATCCATCAGTTGTCCGCCGCCGCCGTGCGCAAGTAAGATTCTATCATGCTTGCTTGTTTTCTTCATTATTCCTGATACCCTGCTATCCTAATACCCTGCTATCCTGATATACTGATACCGCCGTACTTAAACCACGCTGCGCAGGCCCCTTCGGAGCTTACCATACAGGGCCCAATCGGTTCTTGTGGCGTACAGTTTTGACCGAACAACCCACATTCCGGCGGCTCTATCAATCCACACAATACTTCGCCACACCGACATCCCGTTTTTTCTTCGCTCGGCGTTTCGCTCATATTAAATCGGGTAAGGGCGTCGAATCGACTGTATTTATCTTTTAGCTTAAGCGTACTTTTTTCTATCTTTCCCAGTCCTCGCCAGTAGCCGTCTGCTGCCTCGAAGCATTCAGCAATGATTTCTTGCGCTGCAGTGTTGCCTTTCTCGGTTACCACCGCATCATATATCGATTTTAGTTCAGCTTTGCCGGCTGCGAGCTGCCGACAGATTTCGCCGAGTCCTTCCATTATTTGCAGCGGCTCAAAGCCGGCCACCACGCAAGGCCGGCCAAAATCTTCCACAATCTCAGCAAAAGCCCCGTAGCCGATTATCACACTGACGTGTCCGGGACAAAGAAAGGCATCTATTTTATCATTTTTCGCACTCAATAATGCCCGCATCGCCGGCACGACCAGTTTGTGCCCGCTCAAAATACAAAAATTATCGACCGCCTGTTCAGCCGCTTCTTTTACCACTACCGCAGTGGCCGGCGCAGTGGTCTCAAACCCTACCGCAACGAATACAACGGTTTTTTCAGGATTGTCTTTGGCCAATTGGAGTGCATCTTCACTGCTTAGAATAACTTTGATATTGGTTTTTGCCTGCTTTCTCTCGAGTGAGCTGTTTTTGCCGGGCACTCGAATCATATCACCATACGTGGCGATTAAACAATCGTCGCGGTCCGCTAATTGCAAAACAATATCGATATAGCCCTGGTCGGTAACGCAGACCGGACAGCCCGGCCCGGATAAAAGTTTCAATTCTTTCGGCAAAGTTGACCTTATGCCGTTACGGAAAATAGAGACCGTATGAGTTCCGCAGACCTCCATTATATTGATTTGCCGTCCTAACTGCTTGCAGGCGGCACCACACAGATTCTGTGCTTTTTGAATTCTATCAAGCATCGTATTTCGTATATGTGTTTATGTGTAAATGCGTAAATGAGTTTGGGTTCCTACTCATCTACTCATCCACTCATTCACTTTCTATCCTGAAATCTTATTCGGTGTATTTTGAAATTCGTTAATTTCTGCAATAAGCCGCCAGGTCTCTTTTGCCTCTTCTTCATCGACAAGCGAGATAGCAAAACCAGCGTGTATCAACACCAAATCTCCTAATTTAGCTTGCGGCAGGAGTGTAGTTTTAGCTTTCCAGCGGTTGCCCATCGCATCGACAACCGCCTTGTCCCCCTCTAACTCCACTATCCTTGCCGGTATTGCCAAACACATAATTTATCTCATTGCTCGTATTTCATATTTCATAAGGGTTCTGTTACTGCTCGATTGATGAATGTCATTCCTGCGAAACCTGTCCTGAGCAAAGTCGAAGGAGCAGGAATCCAGATGTATCGAAGATCTGGATTCCGTATTAAGTACGGAATGACAATTCCTCAAATCATATGTCACAGACCACTTGGGTGGCACCCTCAAACTTGTTTGGGGGTGTTCCAACCGAGCTGAGCAGCGATTGCGGCCTGGCCCAGCGATATTCCGCCATCGTTAGACGGGACGTCCCGATTAAATAATACGGAAAAATCGTTTTGTTTCAACTGCTTTATTAAACAGTTTGTCAAATACCGATTACAAAATACGCCGCCACTAAGCGCAACGGTGTTCAAGTCCGTTTCCGATCTGCAGACCATAGCGAAAAAGAGCAGAATTTCCAAAACGGTATTGTGAAACTTCGCCGAGATTATGCCCGTATCGACTTGGTTTTGCACATCATCGACAATCTGTTTTATGGTTTTATCCAGTACAAACCTGTAGGGTTCCCCCGGAGGCCAAAACGTTTCGAGTTCGTAGCGATCTTCAACATCAGCGGCTGCAATAGCCTCGAGTGCCATCGGCAGTTGGGCATCGAAGTGATTATAGCTGCCTAATCCGAGCATAGCGGCGACCGCATCGAAAATCCTGCCCAAGCTGGAAGTCTCGACACAATTAACGCCTTTCTCAAGTTGCTCTGATATAATCTGTAGTTTGTTTATGTCAGGCTCGATCCGTTCAAGGAGCCACTCGAATTTCTGTAAACTAAATTTGCTACCGTATGCTTTTTTTAATAATGACAGAGCAGGCCTCACAGCCTCTTTGCTTGCCTTGTCTGCTCCTGCTAGTGGATAGTAAGCCAAGTGGCCGAACCGCTCAAATTTCTCTAACGATGCAATCAAGCACTCGCAGCCCCAGATAGCTCCATCTATTCCGTAGCCGGTGCCGTCTGCTGCAAGTCCGATGACCGGCCCGCTAAGGCCGTGCTCAGCCAAAACCGACGCAATATGCGCCCAGTGATGCTGAATGCTGATTACCTTCAAACCCGCCGGCGACAGAGCATATTGCGTGGATAGATAGCCCGGGTGAAGGTCATAGGCCGCAACTTGGGGCTCGACTTCAAACAGTTTTGCCAGATGCTCGATTGAATTGATGTAATGATGATAAACCTCTGCATCCTCAAGGTCGCCTATATGTTCGCTGCAGATAAGCTGATTTTGTTTTGCAAAGCAGAAAGTATTCTTCAAATCCGCTCCCGCCGCGAATATTTCCTGCCGGCAATTTTCTTCCGTAAAGATTGGGCTCGGCACATATCCTCTGGCCCTTCTTAGAAAAACCGGCTGTTCGTCCACAAAATGAACAATCGAATCGTCAACCTGCCGGTAAATTTCTCTATCGTGCATCAGGAAAGCATCCGCAACATCTGCCAGTCGTTCTAAAGCCGGTTCGTTTTTGCAAATCAACGGCTCATCGGAAATATTGCCGCTGGTCATAACCAAAACATCTGTTCCATAGTTGTTTAACTGCTCGAACAAAAGATAATGCAGTGGAGCATAGCAAAGCATAAAGCCATAAGTGTTAACACCCTCGGCAACCGATGGAGCTATCGAGCTGTTTGGTTTTTGGGGCAGTAAAACAATTGGGCTTTGTGGGCTCTTTAAAACCTGCTCTGCTGGTTCGCTCACAAGTGCATATTTTTTTATCTTTTCAACCGAATCAGCCATCATGGCAAAGGGCTTATGGTCTCGCTTCTTGCGTTCCCGCAATCGTTCCACCGCCTTGTTGTTAAGCGCATCGACAGCTAAGTGAAATCCGCCGATACCCTTTATTGCTACAATTTTTCCAGACGAAAGTAAGTGTGCGGTTTCAGCGATTACCTTCTCGGTTTGCGTTTCTATTGTTTTTCCTTTGTTGTCAGTCAGCCGGATTTTCGGCCCGCATTCACCACAGGCAACGGGCTGGGCGTGAAAACGACGGTCGGTTACATCCGTGTACTGAGCAGCACATTTATCGCACATCTCGAAGACTGACATCGTGGTATTAGGTCTGTCGTAAGGAATGTTTTTGACTATTGAATATCTCGGCCCGCAGTTAGTGCAGTTTATAAACGGATAGCCGTACCGAAAGTCCTCTTTATCAGCCATCTCTCCAAGGCAATCTCGACAGGTAGCGATATCAGCGGTTACCTGAGACAGGGGCGTTCCCTGTGAGTCGCTGGTTTGGATGGTGAATTTAGCTTCGGCCTCGATAACAGGTATCTCAACCACATTACAGGATTTTATTTCTGCTAATGGCGGTTTGTCGGCGTCAGACCGTAATCGGACTAAGAACTCAGCTATTTTTTCTTCTTTACCCTGCAATTCGATAGTAACGCCTTTTGTGTCGTTATAGACGACACCGGACAGCCCCAGCCCCCGTGCTATTCTATACACAGCCGGTCGAAAGCCAACTCCCTGCACCCGCCCTGTTACGAATATTCTTTGTCTTTTAACCACAACCTTTTTTCTTAATATTCTTTATTGATGACTATTGATTACTAATCGATAATTATTTAGAATGTAAACAATAGATAAAAATAGTAAATAGAAAATAGTAAATAATAAATAATAAATCGTCTGGGGCCATAGCTCAGTTGGGAGAGCGCTTGCATGGCATGCAAGAGGTCGTGGGTTCGAATCCCATTGGCTCCATTGCACACATCTTCATCCTGCTAACAAGCAGAATACAATCTTACGATTGAATTTCGAGTCTGCGACATACGCTCTGCCATAGGCATTGATGTGATTAAGGTCCACCAAGACATTGTCAATAGGAATCGGCAGTAACAGCAACGAGATGATGTTTGTTTTGCCGACGTTTTTTACGCCGGAAGTCACGCAAATCGCTTTCGTGACATACCGCTCGATGTGCCATCTGCCAAAGCGTTCGCCGCAGGTAAGGTGAACCGCATTTACTGACCTGCCTGCGCGGGGCGCCGTACTGGCCTGTCTGGAAGACCTTCGGATCGAGTCCTGCAAAAGCCACCAGCTTTGACGGGTTTGTAAAAGCGTCAATTGGGTCAACTTCACCGTACTGGCTTACAACGGTCAACTCAGTAGCACCAGGCAAGGTAAACAGATACTCTGGTAATTGGGCAGCTATCTTCTCGATTTCGGTATCCAGCTTTTTGCGGACAGGTTCCTATAACAGTAAAATGATAACCAGAACTGAAATCGTCTCCTAATTTAAAGGCGTTCTTGCCTCATTCTTGCTTACGACATACAATCCAGATTCCAAAATCAATTAAAAGAAGAGTTAAACCATGAAACGTCGTGAATTTCTTAAAGAAGTAGCCATCTCGACAACCACATTGACGTCGTTGACAAAAAACGTTTTTGGTGCCGACACAATGCTCGAGCTTGGCGGCCGGCCGGGAGCCTTGATGGACGCCGCTTCGGCCAAGAACTGGCTCGCCCGATGGGAGAAGAACATCCTCAGCCGCGCCCGCGCTCGCTACTGCGACCGCGAAATGGGCGAGAAAATCGGCTGGCTGGTAAGCCCTTTTCTCAACGGATTCTACTACGGCTACCAGGCCACCCATGATGCCAAATGGGTGGAGCTGTTGGTTGACTGGGCGGACTCCTGGATAAAGCGCGGCGTGGAGGAGCAAGACGGCTTCATCGGTTGGCCAAAAAGCGGAACTGGCGGTGCGCTTTCGAGAGACCTTTACACCGACAGTTTGCTGGGAGAAGCAATGGGCTTGCGCCCGGTGGTCTTGATGGCGGATGAAGCTCTCAAAACTCCAGCACTCAAAGACAAATTCCGCTCGCGGGCGGAAGCTTATCTTAAGCTGGCCGAACAAGTCTTTGAAAAGTGGGATTCGCGAGGCTGTTGGCGCGAGGTCAAAGACGGCGGTCTATGGATCGTCCCCCCCTTCGGCATTGATCCGCAAACCGGGGAATGGACCGATGGTTACGCACGGCGAAACACTGACGGCTTCTCTAATCCCGCCAATAAACAAAACCATATCGCGCGCTGGCTCATCGCGATGTACGATGTGACGAACAAGCCGATGTATAAAGAGCGGGCGGAAAAATGGTGGCGGATGATGAAGTTACGCCTGCGGACGCGGGAGGAAGGAAAGTACTTCGTCTGGAACTACTGGGATCCCGCCGGGCCATGGGACTTCAAGCCGGACGGATCACCCAGGCATTGGATAGGTGTCCATCCTAACGGCGGTTACTACGAGATTGATGTCGAAGGCATCGTGGCGGCATTCGAGCATGGGCTGGTCTTCACGAAAGAAGACATCCATCGTTTAGTCGCAACGAACCGTGACTTCATGTGGAACCAGCGCGTCACGGGGGCTAAGTTCAAGCGTATTGACGGCGGCCAGCCTGATCCGCGCTGGAAAGATTCACCGGGGAGGCTGTGGACGGCACTGGTGCCTTACGACCAGACGTTGCAGAAAGTCTTCCTCGCAAATCACGACCCGGCCAGTTGGGGTGGGTTGGCGGTTACAATGTGGTTTCTCTCGCATTAGACGTCCGGGTTCTCAAACATTAGAATTTAAGATAAAGGAGTTACAGCTATGGTAAATCGAAGAAAATTTCTAACTACGGTAGGTAGTGTCGTGGCAATCGGTAGTCTGCTGGAGCGGCCCCGAATCTTGAAGGCGGTGCCTCGGGCGGCCACGGAATTGGGCAAAGTGAAGATCCGTGATGTGAAAACTGCTTCGGTTAAGATAAAATATGACGCGCACCTTGTAAAGGTGACCACCGACACCGGCCTTTATGGTCTGGGCGAAGCCTACAACCGCGCCGGAGTTGTCGATCACATTCACAGCATCAAGCGACAAATCATAGGCCAGGACCCGCTGCAGGTGGATTACCTGTGGCACAAGATGATGGATGCGGGTGTTGGACAGGGCTCACGGTCCGGCTCGCTTACCGGCGCAATCTCAGGGATTGAGACGGCATTGTGGGACCTCGCCGGCAAGATTCTTAATGTGCCCGTTTATGTCCTTTTAGGCGGCAAGTTTCGCGACAAACTGCTGATCTACCACGATACCGGCTCGCCCAACACCATCGATCCGAGGCCGTGGGTTGAAGAGGCTAAGCGGTCGAAGGTGTACGGCTTTAAGGCAATGAAATTCGATTTGAATCGGTTCCGAGGTGAGAGATGGAACCGCACGTTGTCGTCGCAGGATATGAAGGCGTGGGTGAAGATATTGGAGGCGATTCGGGTGGAACTGGGTCCGGACTTTCCGCTGGGCGTTGATTTCCACTGGGCGTTCAACACGCGGGAGGCGATGCGTTTTGTTCAGATGGTCGAGCATCTGAACCTGTGGTTTTTGGAAGACCCGATGCCGCCGGAGAACGCCGATGCCTTTGCACGGCTGACCGCTGTCAGCAAGGTCCCCATCGCCACGGGCGAGAACTTGTTCACTCGGCAGAGCTTCCGGCCGTTTATCGAGAAGCAGGCGTGTGATATCATCCAGCCGGACACGCAAAAGTGCGGCGGGCTGCTTGAGACCAAAAGAATCGCCGACTGGGCTGACCTGTACTACATAAACATGCTCTGTCACAATATGTGCTCGCCGGTCGGCACCATCGCTTCAGGACACGTCTGCTCGGCCATCCGTTCGTTTGTGGCGCTTGAATCCGACAGCGTGGAGCTGCCGCACTGGCAGGACATCATAAAGCGTGACGGACCCCTCTACAAAGATGGATACCTGGAAATGCCAAATAAGCCCGGATTGGGCATAGAGCTGAATGAGGAAGTATGCCGCAAACATCTGAGTAGTGGTTCCGGCTTTTTCGACTGATTCAAACTGTGAACATAACGTTAAACATAACCAACAGAGTTAGCCATTCTTTAGGAGACTCACAATGAAGTTCAATCGCCGCCTTTTTATTAAGTCGGGTATCGGTGCCGGGGTATTGGCAGCGCAGGGATGCTTATCTGCCGCCGGGCCTGGCAAGACAACCATTCCTCAGTTAGACAAGGCCGCTGCCGCGCCGGTGCTGAAGATTCCATCCATCAAGTCCCCGGTGAAGATCGCCTCCATCGAGCTGCTGCGTGGTGGGAAAAACTACTTTGTCCGCACCAGGTCCACCGATGGTGCCCTCGGCGTTGCCGTGACCAATAGTCGTGCCGCATATCTCTACCCGATTTTGCAGCAGTTGGTTATCCCTTATTTCATTGGCAAGGACGCCCGTACTCTTGAGTCTCTTATTGATGGGCTTTACGTTTATCGCAGCAATTACAAGCTGTCCGGTCTGGCTCTTTGGTGCTGCGTGGCATGGGTGGAGTTCAGCTTGCTGGATTTACTCGGGCGAATCGTGGGCAAGCCGGTAGGGGACCTGCTCGGTGGCGTGGTCCGTCGCGAAATACCCATCTACGTGGCCAGTGGCAATCGCAATACCACACCGGAACAAGAGGTGGCTATTCTGGCCCGGCATATTGAGCAGACCGGTGCCGGGGCCGTCAAGTTTAAAGTCGGCGGACGCATGAGCAATAACGCAGATTCGATGCCCGGACGGTCGGAGGCTTTGATCCGTATAGTTCGCAACAAACTCGGTGACAAAATCACTATCTATGCCGATTCGAACGGTTCCTACGACTGGCGCAAGGCCATTGAGATTGGCAAGCTCATGCAAGACTATGGCATCAACATGTTCGAAGAGCCCTGCCCGTTTGACTACCTTGAGGAAACCAAACGCGTTGCCGATGCCCTCTCAATTCCAATATCCGGTGGAGAACAGGAGACCAGCATTCGGCGTTTTCGATGGATGGTTCACAACGACGCGGTGCAAGTCGTCCAGCCGGACCTTCATTATAACGGAGGGTACATTCGCGCAGCCCGCGTGGCACGTATGGCCGCAGAGGCGGGAATGTCCGTTATATGCCATATGTCCGGCGGTGGCGTCGGATACGTTGATGTGCTTCACTTTGCTTCCTGTACGCCGAACATCGGGGGTTTCCAAGAATACAAGGGAAGTATTGCTCAAACAGGCACCTGGTACGATCCCCCTCTGAGACTCAGGAACGGTGCAATTAATGTTCCTACCGGCCCGGGCTTGGGTATCGCCGCGGTGTCCGATTTGCTTAAAAACGCCAAACCTGTGTGATTAAGGATGGGTCAATCGCGATAAGCTCATCTGCAAGAAAGGAGCATTATACAATGACAAAAGCGAACAGAGCCGGCCGCAGGGATTTTCTCAGGGTAGCCGGCCTAACCATGGCCGGTGCCGCAGGTATTAGCATTCACTCTGGTTCAATTGCTGCTCAGAGAATTTTGTCTGCTGGCAAACGGCAAGCTGTCATTCCATATAATCCGGACGTACTGGTAGTAGGCGGTGGCCCTGCAGGTATCGGCGCAGCTTTGGGCGCGGCCAGATATGGAGCGAGGACATTGCTAATTGAAAATCACGGCTTTTTTGGAGGAGTCGCTTCCTGGTGTCTGGGTATGCCTATCAACCAAATGCGGCCCGCCGGAAAACCCCGGTCGAAGACTCATGAACTGCTCATTGAGAAACTCATGACCTATGGTGAACAGGCGGTAAGGATAGGTCAACACCAGTTGTGGTGCAACGTAGATTACCTGAAAGTAGCCGTGCTTGATGCGCTGGAGGAGGTTGGCTGCAAATACCTTGTCCATACCCAAGCTGTTGATGCCGTGGTGGAAGGTAACTGCATTACAGGCGTCGTTGTTGCCACGAAGCAGGGGCCGGCCACGATTCGGGCGAAGGTCTTCGTCGATTGCACTGGTGATGCCGATGTGTCCTATTTTGCCGGCGCCGAGACAATGAAAGAAGTCGGCTCTCTTTCTCCTATAACGCTCTGCCTGAATTTGACCAATGTCAGCAGAGAGCGAGTACGCAAGGCTAACATAGGACAGATCGCTCGCAAAGCGCGCAAAAAGTACCCATTGATTCCAAGTGGATGGGGTTTGGGTAGGGTTTCAAACAGCGGTAGTTTTTATATCAACCACGCCGGTACAAGAGACCTCGGACAATTTGATGCAACCGATACAATTCAGCGTACTAAAGCCGAGTGTCTCAGCCGACGCCAGGTCCTGCAGATGGTCCAAGCGATGCGTGAGTTCGGCGGCGAAGAACTCAAGGAAATAGAGCTGATTGGCACGGGCACTCAAATCGGGGTTCGCGAGACTCGCCGGGTTAAAGGACTCTACATATTGACCGAAGAAGATGCGCTGAGCGGACGAAAATTCGACGATGTGATAGCCTGGCGAAGTGGTTTTCTCGATATCGGCTTCGTCCGACTTTCCCGGATGAAAATCCATGACGTCCCCTATCGGGCGATCCTGCCAGAGAGACTGGATGGGTTATTGATGGCCGGGCGGTGTATCTCAGCAACACACATAGCAGCCTCAGCAGGCAAGAGCATGGGCAATTGCGTGGCCACCGGACACGCGGCAGGATTGGCAGCAGCGCTTTCAGCCCAAAGAGGTTGCTTTCCCCGCAATTTGAAAGTAGATGTACTGCAGAAGGCACTACGTGCTGACGACGTTGATCTGACCCGCGGCGGCGAAAGTCAGGACAAGCTTGCAAACAAGGGATAACGATGAAACCAGAACTGTCGTCGGACTGCTCAGCTAATTAGTATCTGTTGCGGAAAGCGAAAACCGACGATGTCACCCCTGCGAAAGCAGGGGTCCAGAGCGAAAAACTGGATTCCCGCTTTCGCGGGAATGACAAATACTGTTTCCGCAACAGGAACTAATTAGTCGGGGCTACCCGCCATTGTCACGATTGCTCAGATATGATGTTGACTCTGCCCTGTTCAAAAAGTAATATCTCTTGGTTGATACTAATTACTCGGGTGTTGACGATGGCACCCTGGCTCCGGAAAGAGACGTATTTTTATCAGCAGGAGGCAACGAACATGACAGCTCACGGTAATCCACGACGGACCTGTTACAGCCGGCGTAACTTCCTCAAATTAGCAGGCGGTGGAACGGCTGCATTGGCCTTATTTGGCGCTGCTGGGCGATCTCTTCTGGCCGACCAGAGCGACAAGACGGCGCAGCGGAATATCGTCTTAGTGCTCAGCGACGATCATCGCTACGACTTTATGAGGTTTATGAAAGAGGCGCCGGTGTTCCTGGAGACGCCGAATATGGACCGCATGGCTCAGCAAGGCGCACACCTGGTCAATGCGTTCGTCAGCACCTCGTTGTGCTCGCCGAGCCGGGCGTCGATCCTCACAGGACAGTACATGCACCACCATCAAATCGTTGACAACCAACGCCCGGCGCCGAAGGGAACTGTGTTCTTCCCGCAGTACCTGCAGAAGGCCGGCTATCAGACAGCCTTTGTCGGCAAGTGGCACATGGGTCATGACAACGACGCCCCGAGACCCGGCTTCGACCACTGGGCCAGCTTCAAGGGCCAGGGCACTTACTTCGACCCAACGCTCAACATCAATAACAAGCGCCGAAATTTCCAGGGATACACGACCGATGTGCTGACAGACCAGGCGCTGGAATGGCTCAAGGATGGTAGAGATACCAAGCGGCCGTTCTTTCTCTATCTGTCGTTCAAGGCCGTCCACTACCCCTTCCAGCCCGCCAAACGTCACCAGGGCCGCTACGGAAAAGCCAAGGTCAAACGCCCGGAAACGATGGCCAACACCGAACGCAACTATCAAACGCAGCCGCATTGGGTCCGCGAGCGGCGATACAGCATCCACGGTGTCGACCACATGGAAACCGGACAGTACGACAATGACCCTGTGCCGTCGTTTGACGAGTTGTACCTGCGGTACTGCGAGACCGTGCACGGGTTGGACGAGAACCTCGGACGCGTGTTGAAGTACTTAGACGAGACAGGCCTGAGTAAGTCAACGCTGGTGGTCTATATGGGCGACAACGGCTTCGCACTCGGGGAGCACGGCTTCTACGACAAGCGGGATGCATTCGAGGAGTCGATCCGCGTGCCAATGCTCGCTTACGCCCCGGGGATGATAAAGCCGGGCACGAAGGTTACGCGGATGGTACAGAACATCGACATCGCCCCGACGCTGTTGGGCGCGGCCGGCGTGCAGCCGCCAAAGGCGGCAAAAATGGACGGGCGATCCTTCCTGCCGCTGCTGCGTGGCGAGTCGATTCGGTGGCGCGACCATATTCTTTACGAGTACTACTGGGAGTGGAACTTCCCCGCCACGCCGACGGTGTTTGCCATTCGCACCGAGCGGTACAAGTACATCTTCTACCATGGTGTGTGGGACCACGATGGGTTCTACGACCTGCGGACCGACCCGCACGAGCGACACAACCTGATCAACGTCCCCGCTTACCGTGAGCGTATCGAGGCGATGAAGAAACAGCTCTTCGATGAGCTTGAGGCCGGCGGTGGGCTGAATATCCCAGTACGCCGCCCCCTGGGCGAGCGCCTCGACCAGCGCAAAAACAAACGCTGAATTCCTCCGACAGGCAGCACTTACGACGTCCTTTGCAGCTCTCGCAAGCTTTTCAAAGGACGAGCTTTTCATATAATGCTTAACGGATGCCTACGGTTCTTTAACGGGAACGAAACCGGTGCGTTCAGCCGGTGTGATTCATATACTGCCAATATCATCTCCAGGGCCGCCCGCCCATCATACATGCTACCCTTTGGCTGTGTGTTCATCTCGATGGCCTGAATTAAGTCGAGGGCAATTAGGCGATTACCAAAACGGTGGTTAGGGTCGCTAAGGGTTTCCGGCTTGTCAATCCCGGCACTGGAGATATGCTTCCACCGGGCCTTGCTATGTCCAGGTTGCCAGGAGGGATCTTCGACAAACCAAATTGCCGGCAAAGCACCTGTCGTCATGGTGAGTATTCCCTTTGTTCCAAAAATCTGCAATCCAAAGCGTTTCGATGCTCCATGCCTGGCACGCTGCGTCGAGAAATAGCCCATCGTTGTTCCGCCAAAACGATACATCGCATGAATCTCGTCTCCAGCCAGCGGACCAATGCCTTCGGCTCCGTCACGCACCTCATTCTTAGTAACGGGCTTTCGACTATCTCTAACTTTTGCGAAACACCATTGTGCATCGCCGGCGAAGAAACGCATCAGATCCATAATGTGTGTACCAAGCACCATTAAGTCTTCACCGCCACCACGGCGGTCCTCTTTACCCCGGCCGCGTAACTCAAGTATATCCCCCAATTTCCCGTCGGCGATAGCTCGCTGCACATGCTGCAGCGCCGGGCTGTAGCGGGTCTGATGGGCAATAGCCAGTTTCAAATTCCGCTCTTCAAGGGCGGCGACCATTTCGTCAGCCTGCTCAAGGCTCTGGCACATAGGTTTTTCAAGAAAGACGTGGCAGCCGAACTCTGCACACGCCAGTACCATATCGCGATGGCAGTCCAGCCAGCGGGGGGCTACGCTTACGATTTGCGGATGCTCTTCTTCCAGCATCCGGTGATAATCGGCATAGGCTCTCGGCGCTTTGAGCCGCCTGGCAGCTGCGGCACGGCCTTTAGAATCTTGATCTGCCACGGCCACCACCTCCGCCTGGTCTATGTCGTTCCACACTACGTCCAGCCCGTGACCGTAGTTACCCTGGCCAGTCCTGCCGATTACTGCAACCCGATACTTCGAGGCCTTTGCGCTTGCGCTGCCCGGCTGACCCGCAGCCAATGCTGCCAGTCCAACCGCCGTGTTCCGGATAAACTTTCGACGTCTCATTGATTAACTCCTACCTTACAATCCACACATATCTGTAACTACTGAAGCCTTTCCATAGTCCCTAATCCTCGTCACACATTCCCTCTGGTATGTTCTATTGAGCTTTGCGTTACGCCTGTTAGAAGCGTATGTGTCCATACTAATGGAATACAGGGTGGCACCCTCAAACTTGTTTGGGGGTGGTCTTGCCAGTAAAGCCTGCCTCTTCTGTAAATTTTTAGTTTCATTTGTTTTGCAAAGACCAATAACAGTTTACCGTTGCTTGACCCACGCTTCATTAAACTGTACATATTTGATTGTCTTATTCGGGTCGCCTTTTCGGTCATTATGATGGTAGCTGTAAACTACATGCAAAGTATCGTCATGGCCCTGGATAATAGACGGATAACCGCTGCTGGTTGCAATATTTCTGCCGCGTGTGTCCAGTTCAACGTGCCGTGTATATTCCCAGGTCTTCCCTTCATTGGTTGAAACCGAGACCGCCAGACTGTGCCTGCCGTTTTCCGTATCGTTATACGCCAGGACCCAATGACCATTTCGCAGAGTGACTATATCAGCTCCCGACCCCGGGTTAGGCAATTCGGAATCCCTCACCGGACTCCACGTCAGGCCCTTGTCTTGGGAACTGCTTATATGAAGACGCTTAGGTGCAGGGCCGTTGTCACGCATGTAGGCGACCAGTGTCCCATCGGTTTTCTTCGCGATGCTGGGCTGTATGTTTCCTGCCCCTACCAGCGGCTCACTGAACTGCCAGCTATTACCGCCGTCGTCCGTTATGGCCATTAACGAAAAACTGAATCCATCCGAGTACAGTGGGATTATCATTCTGTTCTCATCAACGATAACAGCTTTGTTCTTGGTCTGCCAACCCATACGCCTAAAATACGCATAACCGAGTTGTTTTTCTGTGGATTTGCCTGCGGCATCGAGGAGCCGACCTCTTCGTATCATATTCTCGCCCCGCGCCTTTCCAAGCAACTCCGCCCTCCATCTGTTTACTATCTTGCGAGTTGCCTGTTCTGAAATATTAGCACTTTTGGAGATATACTTTGCGTATTCTTCGATTTGTCTTTCAATAGATTTGACAAAGCGGTCGCCGGGCTGGATGCCTCGTTCGGACGAGTCACCGGGTTTGACATGTAAAACATCCTGCCACGACCATTTTGGTGGTCCTTCCTGCTTCATATAGTTTTCGCTGATTCGGTATTTAGGCAGGGAAGTCTCCCACTGGTTTGCTATGACTGTGTACCACATCAGCCACAGCCGGTCATGAGTATCGATGAACAAAATCGGATTAATATCGGGAAATCCGGGGACATCTGCCATCACGAACGGCTTGCTCCACTTTTGCTCACCAGCTCGGAGCCGCGCCCCCATAATCGCTACGTCATCTGCCTGGCGTTCGCCTGAACCTTGGAACCAGGCTGATAGAAGATCGCCATTTGGCAGCTCAATGACCGTCGAGCCGTGTACGTGCTGCTTGACAAGAGGAAATATCTCTATAGTTCGGCAAATAACCTTTTCATCGCCGGCCGTACCATTCACCGGTGCAAAAAATGTGCCGACACAACCTGCGCTGCCTGCTGCAAGCAGCAAGCATAGAAACAACATCGAAAATTGCTTGCACGCCCCCTGCTTTCGCAGGGGTAAACTTGTCCCCGTGAAAACGGGGATTCTCTCATTTTCCTTCATCTTAGCTCCCTTCTTGTAGAATTTTCCTTTAACAGATTTAACCATATTCAAAAGCCTCCAAGTTTCATTCTACTGATAAACTCGCTTAATAAGTATAACACACAAATCAGATATTTCTCTTTATTTTTGGGCTGAAAAAACGTATGATGATAACATTGTGTTTACAACTTTGTGCATAAAAATAATTCCTCTGCCATTATGGAAAAACAAAAAGCGTTTACATTAATAGAGCTTTTGGTCGTAATTGCTATTGTCGCGCTGCTCATGGCGATATTGATGCCGGCGCTGCAGCGCGTCAAGAAACAAGCCGGGGCGGTGGCGTGCAAAGCCAATCTGCATGAATGGGCCCTCGTGTTCGCCATGTACACCGATGACAATGACGGGTTATTCATGGATGGGTATGGTAGCGGGATTAACGGCACATGGGTCGGTGCCTTGCGGCCTTACTATCAGGAACCCAAAATCCGTGTCTGTCCAACGGCTACAAAGCCTATGTCAAAAGGAGCTCGAGGTATGTTCGCGGCGTGGGGCGTCTTTGGAGCTGGATTCGCATCTGACCATCCAGAGTGGTCCGGGCCGCATGAGGAGGGCGACTACGGTAGCTATGGCATGAATGAGCTGGCGTACAACACACCCCCGGGTGCAGGCAGATCGGAAGATCGTTGGCGAACCGTCAACATCAAAGGGGCCGCCGAGATTCCCTTGTTATTCGACAGCATATGGTACGATGTGTATCCGGGTTATACAGACCATCCTCCGGAGTACCCAGGTGATATAGTAAAAACCGGAGGTGCAGGTGAGATGAAGCGGGTTTGCATCAACCGTCACAATGGGTATATAAACGGCCTTTTTATGGATTGGTCTGTCAGAAAAATCGGGCTCAAAGAGTTGTGGACCTTGAATTGGCATCGGGGCTACGATACGAGCGGTCCCTGGACGAAGGCCGGCCTTGTCCAACCGTCTGACTGGCCGGAATGGATGAGAAGGTTCAAGGACTACTGAGAAAAAGGAATACGCCATGTTAATAATTGACAGGATTAGATTTCACCCGGCAAATTTAGTTGCCGTATGTTTTGTTCTTTGTTTATACCAATCACAGGTCGTAGCGTCGGCACATAAAAATGCAGATTCGGCGGACATTTCGTTTAGCATAAAGAGAGAGGTTCTCCACAAGATTGACCCACGCATATTCGGCCAGTTTATGGAGAGGCCAAGCTGGGGTGAGATCGGCGTCGAGGGGGCACTAATTCCCGGCACACGGAAACTCCAACCCCGTGTGTTGAAGCTATTAGAGGAAATGGAAATACCGGTTATCAGATTTCCTGGTGGGACCGATGTGGATTTTTTGGATTGGCGCGATATGGTCGATAACGTACCTGGCCGAGCGACTCAGCGGCCTGTCAGCACCGGCCATCGCGGACACAAGGTGACAAATAACTTTGGCTATGATGAGTTCCTTCAATTTTGTGAAGATGTTAGCGCAGAAGCTATCCTTGTAGTGAATTTCCGGGATGCCCTGCTCAAAAAGAAGCCTCTGAAACAAGCTGCCATGCACGCGGCGGCATTAGTTGCTTACTGCAACGCGCCTGTTGGAGCGAAGCTGCCGGAAGGGATGTATAATTGGCCATCCTTGCGAGCCGGAAATGGCCGGGCCAGACCCTATAAAGTGAAATATTTTCAAATCGGCAATGAAACCTGGGCTTTCATAAAGCAGTTAAGGAAAATCATGTCTGATGAGGCACCTCAGTTTTATGTTGAGTGTCTGGCTGCATACATTGAAGCGATGCGGTCGGTAGATCCTTCTATTGAAATCATAGTCGATGGCCACGATGGCAACATGTCCGGGATTGTCGGGCAGGTACACAAGCAACTGGGAGACAAAGTATCCTATTTTGCCACACATTTTTATACACCGTGGGCCATTACGAAAGCGGTTAAAGATGGCAGAGAAGTCCCAATACATGAGATTTCCGCCGACGAAATCTGGCACGCCTGGGTTGCTGTAACACGGTTCGATGCGAATGGTCAGTCGATTATTAACCACCCCGGCATCAATACTGCGCGAAGACTTGGCTACAGGGTAGCTGTGACCGAATGGAATTGGAATGGCTGGTGGAGGTACTCCGGCGCCAAGCCGGCTTTGGATTCGAGCTTCGCCAAGGGGCTTGGCGCTGCCGGATACCTTCACGCTTTTATGCGAGCGGCGGATGTGATTGAATTAGGCTGCCAATCTATGCTCGCAGGTAACTCCTGGGGCATCACGAGCATAAGAGCAGATGCCGAAGGTAAGATTCCCCCTTTCTATATGCCTACCGGGCAAGTAACTATGTTCTACTCAAAGCACCATGGAGATAAATTGCTTACTCTCGTGAGCAAGAACGTGCCAGCATACAAACAGCCATATCAAATGGGCGGCATTGGGCCGAAAAGAAAGGTCGCCTACATTGACGCACTGGCTACAGCAGATGAAAAACGTATCTATTTTCATACCATTAACCGAAGCTTTGAACAATCGATAGATGTCACAGTCGATGTTTCTGCTTTCAATCGCCTTGAGGGCCGCGCCGTACACCACGTTCTGGAAGGGCGCCTTAACGATGCACCTGAGCCGGATGAACTCAGGCAGATCGGCAGGATAACTCGAAGAGACATCTTTTTTGACGGCAAAACGCTGATGGTAACGTTGACGCACAGGTCAGTTTCATGCATCGAGTTCATGCAGAAATGAACATACACAGCAGATTTGCCCGGGCCAGAGCTTTCTCCCCCTCACCCTTGCCCACAAAACATAGAATGACCGGCCCCTTGACTTGACAACGGTCGTTCCAAATCAGGGTGATGGTGAAGAGACGAGGTTGCTATTCTTGGGCAGGGTAGTTAGCCCGTTGAGCCAAAGCCGTCTTCGCAACATCCGGACCCATCTCTACAATCTTCCTGACGCTGCTCAGATCGTTGGCCAAAAGCACCACGCGTTCGCTTTGCGCTCCCTGTAGATTCAAAAACAACTCCGTACCTGTCCGTGGTCTGCACCCGCGTACAAAAACGCCTTTTGCATCAGTTAATCGAATTGTTGCTGCGGCACCTGGTGAATAAGTGGCATCGAGAGCATCAATTAAGACGTCTTCTACATCTTCACACACTACTGCGTGACGCTGGTCAGATGTGGTTGTCTGCAACTGCACATTAGTGAACCTTAATCCTCTGACTTGACGGCAATAGAATCCATATGCCGGGAGCACACCAAACATCGTGCTTTCTGGATAACTTCCAGCCTTCTCCGGAACTTCTTTTGATGCATCTTCTTTAGTTCCGCCCCCCTCGAAACCCAGCTTGATATTGCTCAAAGATACATTTTCAATCGCATGTCCCGGCAAACCGGTGATCGAGCAGCCGATGTTTGACGTCCCGGTTGCCACTATGTTGTCTATGATGACGTTTCGAAAAGTCCCCACGCCAGGCTTCGGCTTGTCTTTATCATACTGCCTTGCCCTGTTGCCCAGACGCATGAAAATAGGGACGCTTACTCCCTTCATCACAATGTTGGAAATCGACACCCGGTCTAAAACTCCTCCATCAACAATCTCCAGAGCTAAACCCGCAAGTCCTCTTTGCCTGCCATAGGTGACTTTGGAATAACGAGGAGAGCAAATTGTGCAATTGGTAATTGCTATGTTCCGAAAGCCCCCGCCGGATTCGGTCCCCATTTTAATTGCATTGCAATGGCTGCTTATTACACAATTAGCAATTGTCACGTTTTCACATGGTTTAAGTGAGAGGCTTTTCAGGACTATGGCGTCATCGTCTGAATCCACCATACATCCCCAGATGCAAACATCTCGGCAGCTATCTATATTCAGGCCGTCATTGTTGTATGCGGCGTGGTTGAACACCGTGATGTTTTGGATGGTCAGCCGATCACAGTTGCGGTAATGCTGCATCCAGCTTCCGGCATTGAGCATCTTGAGGCCTTCGACGAGAACATCAAGGCAATTCTCCAGATATATGCCTTTAGGGCGGCTCCTGTCTTTGAAGCGAAATGCAGAACCCTGGCCGTCAATTGTGCCTCGCCCCCGTATGGCAATGTGCTGAAGACCAGTTCCTGCAATGAGACTCCAATAGCTGAATTTCGGCTCGACTGAGCTCGCCGAAGTCCGGCCCCGTGAGCTTTTACTTCGTGAGGTGTAAGGATGAGCATAATCGTTTGGATCCCGGCTTCCCAGCAGCGTACTACCTGAATCGAGCAAGAGGGTAACATAGTTTCCCATATAGATAGTGCCGGAAAGCCAGTTTCCCGGCGGCAAGTAAACGGTTCCCCCACCATCCGCAGCGCACTTGTCGATCGCCGCCTGAATCGATTTAGTGCATAGTCTTTTGCCATCTGCCTTAGCGCCATAGTCGCGCACATCATATACGACTTCGGACTTCGGCGAGCTCAGTTGAGTCGTACCGAGAGCTAAAGCTGCTGCTAAAAGGCAAAGGAACACTGATGAAGTCCAGTACGCCTGTTGGAAGCCCGTCGGTGCGGCGCCGGGTGAAGCATCCGTCGATGCGGCGCCGGATGACGCACGTATGTATCCATATTTTTTCATGGTATTATTGATGCTACTGGAGGATTCCCATAATTGCAACCTCAAATCAGACCAGGCGCAGAAACTTTTCCATATCGATGGTAACAAAAAAACTAATAACTCAAACTGACCGATTTACTGTGTTATGCTCTTGTCAAGGCAATACTTACGTAAAAGTTTGGCTTAAAAATGGTCAGTTTGAATAATAATATAACCAAATTTGAGAGAATGGCCTACATATTATCTTGACAACCGTCGTTCCATATCGGGGTGATGGTGTTTCTGTATTGAATTTCCAGGACAGCCTTGATATTCTATTAGAAATAAGGCTCAGTCCCGACGTGTCGGGATAGCTGAGCAGGTATATATGGGAAATCCCAGATAAAGTTGATAACATGACCATCAGCGTGGGCTCCGAGCCCATTCATCCTTAGCTAACCGGACAGGAAAATGTTTCAACGAAAGGAAAAGACAAGATGAAAGATAATAGAGCATTGCACAATGATGTTTCGTCAGATTCTTACACTGCACACCGCCGCGCAGGACATGGTGGTGCCTCGGTCGCAATGACATTGGCTGGGATTCTTTTGACGGTCTCGGTTTGTTTATGGGGGTCAGCCTGCGGGGTTGCGGCGGAAAAACGCTTGCCGCGGGCGGCGAGGAGTGTGCATTTGTGGTATCCCGCGGAGCAGGGCGTCGTATATTACAATGAAGTAACCGTGGAGAAGAGTTATCCGGGCAGCTACTTCTGCGTGTGCGGTTTCAAGCACGGGTATTTCGGCATACAGGAGTTGTGGCAAGGCAAAAAAGTCGTGCTCTTCTCGGTGTGGGATCCGGGCAATCAGAACAATCCAAATACCGTGCCCCGGGATCGCCAGGTAAAGATTTTGCATGAGGGGCAAGGTGTGCGCGTCAGTCGGTTCGGCAATGAAGGCACCGGCGGCAAGAGCATGTTTGACTATCAGTGGAAGGTCGGCGAAACGTACAGGTGTATGGTAAAGACCTCCGTCGAAGGTGACCGGACAACATACGCGGCCTATTTCTACCTCAACGAAGAAAAGAAGTGGAAGCATCTGGCGACGTTTCAAACGATTACCGGCGGAGACTATCTGAGCGGATATTACTCATTCGTGGAGGATTTCTTACGTAACGGCCAAAGCGCGAAGAATGTCCGCCGGGCACGGTACGGCAACGGCTGGGTCAAAACCAAAGACGGCAAATGGCTGCCGCTTACCAAGGCAACATTCACAGCTGACAGAACGCCGACGATGAATATCGACGCAGGCGTCAAGGATGGCCGGTTCTTCCTGCAGAACGGCGGCGACACGGAGAACCATACCCCGCTAAGGTCAAGGATTGACTGCCATATCGAGCAGATGAGTCGGCCTCAAGCGAGCTTTGACGACAAGTGGGAGCTGGTCTGGGCGGATGAGTTCAATTACAAAGGATTGGCCGACAAAAGTAAGTGGGATTATGAAGTGGGCTTTATTCGCAACCGCGAGAAGCAATACTACACAAAGGCCCGCCCTGAAAATGCTCGCATTGAAAACGGCACGCTGATTATCGAATCGCGGAAGGAGAAATACGAAAAGGGTGAGTACACGTCGGCGAGTCTGCATACATGGCATAAGGCTGAGTGGTTGTACGGCCGAATTGAAATTCGAGCCAAGCTTCCGACCGGCAGGGGGATGTGGCCTGCGATCTGGATGCTGGGGACCAATCGAGATAAGGTCGGCTGGCCCGCCTGTGGTGAGATCGATATTATGGAGAACGTCGGATTCGACCCGGATACTATCTGCGCCAACATACATACCAAGGCGTATAACCATGTGAAGAGAACGAGCAAAGGCTCGAAGATAAAGGGCGAAAAGCCTTACGAGCAGTATCATGTCTATGCGATTGAGTGGTACGAGGATAAGATCGACTTCTTCCTGGACGATAAAAAGTACTTCACGTTCAAGAATGAAGGAACAGGCAATAATGTTTGGCCCTATGATAAACCACACTACCTGATCTTAAACGCAGCTATCGGCGGCACCTGGGGCGGCCGGAAGGGAATTGACGATACTATCTTCCCACAAAAGTACCACATCGACTACGTGAGAGTCTTCAAGAGAAAAGAGAAGTGAATAGTGAAGTGTTGCAGGTTGCTGGCTCCTGGATTGTGTTGTAAGTGAAGTTTTGCAAAAGTCTTGTTGTAACCATCCAACTCGCCTCCAATACCCCCCCAGGCACCAAGGCAGGTTCTGGGGTGGAACTATGCAGGTTGGCTGTGCTGCCCGGGTTTTATGACGACCCATACGACCACTTGAGCCATCAGACCAAGGGCAAGAACAATGACGGCGAACCAATAGGGCCAGTAGATTCCGAAGTTTCCGGACAGGTACCCCCCTGCCCCGGCGCCGACGATGACGCCGAGTGAGATGGTGACTTCGTGTATTGACATCTGAGTGGAGCGTTTTTTGCTGCCGCAGGCACCGTAATAGAGGTGAGAGCTGTAAGCAAAGCCAAAGCCGGAGCCCATAATCACAAATGCGGGGACAAAAGCCCAGAGCGTGCGGCCGAAGATTATCAGAAAAAGAGAGAGGACAAGGACCATCTGAACGCCGAGAAGGAGCACCGGTTTGAAATGCCAGAAGCTGAGGCGGCCTGCGCTGGTTAAGACGAGGAAGTTGCAGATTCCAAATATCGTAATAATTATCCCGAACTGCGTTTCTGAGAATCCCATACCGGTAAACAACAGTGCAAACTGCGAACGTGACACGCCCAGGCAGACCCAGGAGCAGAACAGGGCAATGCGGGCCATCCACCTGAATCGCAATAGCAGCCCTCGGTCGAAGCAGAATTCCGGTGCATCGACCGGTTTTACAGAAGCAGCGGTGCCGGCAGACCCGTCATGAGCGAGACAGAGCAGCACAAAGCAAATCGCAAGACACGCAACACCCACCACGATCGGTCCCAAGGTGCTCATATCTACGAGCACACCACCTATCAGAGGGCCCATGATTGCGGCAGCGGACCACATGCCGTTGTAGGTTCCGAGGCGGCGGTTCAGGATAGCGCCCTCGTAGTCGGCCGAGACCCAGCTCATAAGAAAAGGCCAGAAGAGTGACATTGCTGCTCCGGCAAGTGTGCCTGCGGCAATCATCGTCCAGATAAGGGCGGGCCTGCCGAGCTGGTTGTGGGCTGTTGCCTGATAGACCACAACGAACATCACGAGGGTCGCCAGGAACATAGCGGCGACGGCTGTGCGGGTTGTATGGCGGGGGTTGAGATGACCCAACATCACTGCGGCAAACAACAAGCACAACATATAGCCGAGCATGTTGGCGGCCCAGATGTATCCTACGTGCTCTTCGGTTCCGCCGATGTTGCGCATGACAAACGGCATGGCCGTCCACAACACGCTTAGACTTGTCGCCATCGCAAACGCTGCCCCGTACAAGGGCCAGACGTTCACGAGAGCTTTATGAACACATTTAGAAAATGCTTTTTTCATTACAGTCCGAAGGACTCTTTTCGGAGAACGCAGAAAAGGACAGCATTGTACTGCAATGGGTAGATACTATACCAGCTTCGGCACACAGTTTCTTCATGGCCTCACCCATACCGTTGCCTATCAGGAAATAGGTTTCTGCGTTGCTGTTCCAGTGGTATCCCTGGCCGGATGGTGAAACTTCCGGCGGCCGGTAAAAATCTCTGGTCCCGACAAAGGCCACGTTATCTTTGAACTCCTTGTAATTAGCGACGGCAGCCTGGGCTCGCATCAGTGACAGCGCACGGGGATGGGTCTCTTCATGTCCGCGCATCCCAGTCTCTGCGATGGCAAATGGGAGATCCTCCACCCCCAGGTCCTTGCGGATGTCACGGATTAAGTTGGCAAGGTTCGTTTCATATTCATCATTGAAGGCCTGATTTACACGGTCGTTCCAACCCTGATGCCACCCAAACCCTGAAATCTCATATCCCCGACCATCATAGTCTGGGAAGTGCTTCTTGAGATTGGCCAGCACGTCCTTTACGTGCTTTATCATCTCAGTATAGTACGGCCCGACCTCGCCCCCAGAACTCGGCGGACGAAAATCTTTTGCCAGACTCTTGCCGCCCCAGGCAATCTTGATCAGCAGCACCTGGTTGTCGAAACAATCGCCCAGAACGTTTCCGAACTGAAGCTCCGGGCCTATCCTGTCGTTTCGCGCCCCATAGCCGACAGTGAGTCCACCCTTACGTCCCAGGTACCAGATCCATACGTCGTCACGTACAACCCACCGTCCATTGTCATCTATGAGGTGTTTGTAGCGCTGTGCTGTGGCAGGATCTTTGACCAAGTATTCCAGGCTTCCTTTTCCTTCATTCCTTTTGGCATCAATCTTGATCTTCCCCTGTCCCTCCATGTTTGACTGTCCTGCCAGGATAAAGACCTTTACCGGACTCTTGCCGGCCTGAACCGTGTGTACAAGGATAATCACGGTCAGTGCTGCAAGAAACGCTTTGTTTCCCATACATTTGCTCGCAACTCTCACGAGAACCTCCTTTCAATATGTCAGACAGTGCAACCCGACAACGGCTTGTTTTTCTTCGAAATCATGGCGTTTCATAGATGACCTTTGGCCGTGTTGTTACTTACCGTTTCGGACAGCAATTATACACCGTTTAACCAACTGAGCCAAGCCCTCAGCGAATAAATCCTCTGAGGCTGCCCAATGCGGGGCCACAACCAAATATTCGGATGGACGATTAGCGCGAATATTTGACTTGTCGGGGGTGTGGCTAATTTTTCTGGCAACACGGGGTTGCTTGTCCCGCACTTATTGAGTGCTAACTCACGTCTAATTAGTGCGGGGTCATTGCGAGCAAATACTTACGTGCCTGTAAGGCACTGAAGCAAGCTCAATACCTGTTAGCCCCGCAATTTATTGCGGGGTCCTTGTTTAGCCGTCGTCGGCACGACGACGCCCCAATTCTTGTCCCGCACGAAATAGGCTCCTGCCGCCGTGTCCCGCACGAATTGAGTGAGAACTCACGTCTAATTAGTGCGAGGTAATTTGGTGCGGGGTCATTGCGAGCAAATACTTACGTGCCTATAAGGCACCGCGGCAAGCTCGCATTCGACCGGGTGGCACCCTCAAACTTGTTTGGGGGTGGTGACTTTCAAAATTCAGCCGGTGAAATACGTGAAATCTGAGGTTGAAAAATTACTGCTCAAGCAGAGGGTAGGGTGCGATACTCGTGCTTCGTAGCGAAGCTAACTTCGCAGAGTAGCATTTCGCACCACTTTGACTTCGACATTGGACATTCAAATTCGATACCTGTCCTCGTGAAACCTGTCCTCGACACGATCGGGGAACGGGGATTCGATATTTCCTCTCTTAATCCTTTTTCTTTCCAATTCTCTAATCTCTAATTCCCTAATTCACTAAAATTTCTTTTGCCTTTCCCCTCCCTTTGTGGTATTTTCTGTCCCTAAAGGCGTGAGGCGCAACTGCGGATTTCTCTTAAAAAATGCCGGCTCTGCCAGCCTCGTCCCGATAAATACGAGACCTGTCCTGAGTGTAATCGAAGGATATGAAAGTGTTTGGCGTTAAGTTGGGTTTGGTTATTTTGATTTTTGTTTGACAGAAATCTATGTAATTGGATAATATTTCTTTATACAGAATCAATATGCGATTAGAATAGGAAATAACAATATGAAAATCCAAGAAAGTTCAAAAATTAAACCGAATCTATTCAACGACTTTTCTTTCTCTCCCACTAACAGACAGTTGTTTATCAACAGAGCGAAGTTCTTAGGCCATATTCAGCAGATGAAACAACAAACAACCCTTATGTCTCTAAGGAATTCAGTAGTTCATTTAGAAATTAATCTTCGCAACGTCAAAACTGATAAAATCGGTATTCTAAATATCGACTCAAATGGAGATACTATAGAAATTGGTCAGAAACACTTATTTTATCAACTAGACCAGATTGCAGAATCCCAAACACTCGAGCGGGCTAAATATTATGTTGACCGGCTAGAAAAAGCTCTTACCCAGGTCAGAACAAACAAAATTAATGACATAAACTTGAACCGTTGGAAGGAGTATGATGACCTTAGAACAGACAGCTTATGGATAATAGACAAGCGCGACAGCACAGGCGTCCACACCGCGGGATATTGGGGAAATTTCATTCCACAGATTCCCAATCAAATGCTGAAACGCTACACCAAAAAAGGCGACTGGGTTCTTGACACCTTTGCAGGCTGTGGAACGACTTTGATTGAAAGTCAACGACTTGGAAGAAATGGTATTGGAATAGAACTCCAAGAAGCCGTTGCCCAAAAAGCTCGATTCTGGATCAGTTTGGTAAATATGTGGTTGTCTAATTGACCTGTGAAGTAAAAATCGTTCTGTATATTGTGAGGTAAATAATATGTTTGAAGCTGGTCTTTCTTACGAGCAAAGCACTATATGCCCTAAGTGCGGAGCATCACTCTATCAAGAGGTATGGGAAAGTGAACATAAAGTATACGGCCTGTGTGAGAAAAGTGACTGTGGATATGAAGGTGTATTGAGCTATGAGTATCTAAAATTTACTTTTGTTTACAGGGACGAATTTACGACAGAAATCACTGCAAAAAATTTAGAAGATGCGATCAAACAATTAGACAATGCTGCTTGGAAAAGAACTGGATATAATCTTTGGCAAGACTATCTCAGTGCTGAATACTCTCCTGTTTGTGAATTAAATTAGCATCACGTTTTTTAGCTTTGCGATTATGGTTGCACTTTACGGTACATCAATATAAAGTAGGGAGAATATGATATGGTGGAATACAAAATTAATATTATAGCTGAAGCAAAGTCCTCTTTATCAAAAACCGACTTAGAATCAAGGTTAGTTGTGTCCCTATTCGATGTTGAGACTGAACAAAAAGTCGCTGATGGTGAGAACAAGCAGCTTGAAATTGTGGATTATGAATTAACCAAAGCAGTCCCAATTTCTGGCAAAGAATTATAAGCGGAACTAAGAATGAGAGTCCATCAAATTACTTTCAGCGAAGCCATCGAAAAAGTTATGTTAAATAACGGATATTTAGCATCATTGCAACTTATCTATAAAGAATTCCCTAAATATAGACCTCTGACTGGGCAGACTCCATTCAACACAATTCAAGAAAGAGTTCAAAGAGATAATCGGTTTACACGAATTGGCTTAGGCCTTTATGCATTGACGGAGTTTCTCCACAAGATTCAAAAACCAGAGCTTCCCAAAAATAAGAAAGAGAAGGTTGAGTTTCATCACTCAAGAATTCAAGGGATTCTTTTGGAGATTGGAGAAATGCAACAATATGGAACATACACACCTGATAAGAAAAATAATTTCGACGGAAAATCACTAGGTCTAATTGCAAGCATTAAGGAGTGCCCTCAATTTACTTTTTCAAATATTATTCGACAAACCGTTAGATTCATTGACGTTATTTGGTTTAACCAAAGACAATTTCCCTATCGTGTCTTTGAAATAGAAAATTCAACTGATTTTAGAAGCGCATTAACTAAATTTTCCGAATTACAAGACTTTACAACAGAGTTTTTTATTGTGTCGCCGCAAGAGAGACAACAAAAATATGAGACAGAGGTAAAGAAAAGGGCTTTTGAACCAATTGCCAAACGCTGCAAGTTTAGGTCGTATAAAAAAGTCGAGGAATATTACGAAAGGTTGTTAAGCTATAGAAGCGTCAGAAACATACTGTAGAATTCCATCTATTTCAAGATAATCCTGATTATTTGCCATTTTACTTCACCGAGGCTGGCACTGTGGCAAACACGAACTGCCTGGCACCCAGCCAGCAAAAGCAATTCAAATTATTAGGCAACACGGTTTTGAAATTGAAAATAATACTATTTATTGTGACATTTGCAAAGATAAAACGGTCCATCGTAAACTTGTTTCCACAGAACCGGTAAGTCCTTCTTTTGTTAGGCAACAATTTCCAACTAAACTCAGAAAACGTGTTTTGAAACATTATGTGAATGTCGAAGCAATAACACTTCGCGAAATGGTTCCGAACCAGCTTGAAGTTGATCATCGCTTTCCACAGGTTCGATGGTCTGGAGATGAGTCATACAATCCAGAAATGTCCGATGAAGATCTCCACAATAAATTTCAGCTCCTAACTCGACAAAATAATCTTTGGAAAAGCCGCTATTGTGAAAATTGTGCACAAACCGGGGAGCGAGGCACTTTCATTGGCATCAATTTTTTTTATGAAGGTGGATCAAAATGGGACCCTAAAATTGCCTCCGATTACGAACAAGGTTGTTATGGATGCTTTTGGTTTGATCCTGCCAAGTGGCGGATTGCTCTAAATTCTCTTATAGAGCAACAAGATTAAGTATTCTTTTTCACTCTAATCACAACTAATTCATAAAACAGATTTTCAATATCCATTAAAAATTTACAACATAATACACTCAAAACCACAATTCCTGCCAAAACAAGTAATTCCGGCATAATTACCGGCAATCGTCTGTGCTCGGGCCAGATCCCTCGGCTGCGCTCCCCGTACCAATTTATGGCATTTGCCTAATTTTTACGGGGCAGGCATGTCGGCCAAAAAAAGTGCTTTTTTGGCCGTTTTTTTTTGACTTTTGTTTGATAATATGTTATAATGCACATATGTTAGCCAGAAGGCAAACATAAACCGCCAGTAGGCGAAAGATATCCAGATCGGCTCCCGAGTCATTCACCTCCCCCACTCCACTCCAACCACCTCCTCCACTCCAACCACCTCCCTCCCATACCACATAATTACTTCCACCTCCCCAAAACCGCAACGTCCGATAATATTGTAGCTTCCCTATCTCTCCCAAACTAACAAAATGTTAATTTGAAAAAAGCGCATTTCTGTCCTTGAGTTTATCCTCGATGTTAGCTTACTTTCTTTTCTGTCGGGGATTTTCCTTTGACTATTGTTTGATAATATGTTATAATACACCTATGTTAGCTAATAGGCTAACATAAACCGCCCCTAAGCGGAGAAAAACAGACATCAGACTTCAGGGAGTTCCCAATGGCCACCGAACCCCAAATTTTATCCAGCTTGTCCCCGGTGTATGCTCACTTGCTTTTCTGCCGGGGATCTACGCTCACTTGCTTTTCTGTCGAGAATCCAGTTATTTACGTGCCTATAAGGCACTACATCTGTCGAGAACCCTCTACAAATCAGCTACTTTTTATGCAAAACAAAGCCAATTTCCGAAAAAGTCAAATGAACGTAAACATCTATTACACAAGGAATTATGAAAATAAATCCAATCGGACACTTGGTCAAAACAAACCCAATTCAAACCCAATCAAACCCAATTTCCGAAAAGCCCAAATGAATGTAAACTCACTTATAACAAAGGATTACATAAAATACGATGATTTCGCAGTCCGAAAAAACAAACCCAATTCAAACCCAATTTCCGTAAAGCCCAAAATGAGCGCAAACTCACTTTTAGCAAAGGATTATGAGAATGAAACCGCCTTCCGGCTCCAAAAAAACAAACCCAATTCAAACCCAATTTCTTCAAAGGCCAAAATGAACTTAAAATTGCTTGCCAGAAAATCTGGCCACACCCCTTGTCGGAGAAAATGGAATTTGCTAACTTATGCTCAATCGAGTACACTTAGGGTGTATGATTGAGAGTTACAAATGTAGGTGAGTCTTTGCTCGATGACAAGAACGAAACTCTTGGGAGGCACGAGATCTTTATGAGAAAGTATTGTACGTTTTTCGTATTCGTGTTGGTGGCTGTATCCGTAGCTCGGGCTAACGATTGGCCGCAGTGGCGTGGTCCTTACTTCAACGGCTCAACCGACGAAAAGGACCTGCCTTCAAATTGGAGTAGAACCGACAACGTCGCCTGGAGCGTTGATTTAGCCGGCTCTTCTGCTGCCACCCCGATTATTTGGGGAGATAGGGTCTTTCTGTCGGGCGTCGATTCTGCTCGGGAAACGCTGCTGGCGATGTGCTTCGACCGCACTAACGGAAAACTCCTCTGGCGACACGATGTGGCAAAGGGAATCAGCCAAGATAAGCGCAGCACCTACGCCGCTTCCTCCCCGGTTACCGACGGCAAGATCGTGGTCTTCTTCTACGCCAACGGCGACCTCGTATGCTTCGACCTGAACGGTCGTCGTCAGTGGGCACGTAATCTCCATGACGACTACGGGCCTTTCGCATTCCTGTGGACTTTCGGCAGCAGCCCAACGCTGTTTAACGGCAGACTATACATACAGGTATTGCAGCGGGATGTGCCGGTACGAGGTCGTGGTCTGAAAGACAAGAAGAACGAATCGTACGTTTTAGCCATGGAGCCGGGTACCAGCAAGACCCTATGGCGACAGATCCGTCCAAGTAAAGGCCGGGGCGAATCGCGTGAAGCGTATTCCACACCGATTCCTTTTTCTTTCAATGGGAATCAACAGTTATTGATTGTTGGAGGTGATGCGCTGACCGGGCATGACCTTGAAACAGGTAAGGAATTATGGCGATGGGGTACCTGGAATCCCAGACGCATCACGCATTGGCGGCTGGTCCCCTCTCCGATTACAGGCGACGGCGTCATCCTCGTCTGCGCTCCCAAGAATTATCCGGTCTATGCTATACGGCCCACAGGAACGGGTGTGCAGGACGACGGTGCCATCGTTTGGTTCAGCCAAGAAGTTCGAGAAGTCTCATCCGACGTGCCAACCCCTGCTTATTACGACGGTGATTTCTTCGTGCTCAGCGACTTGCGGAAATATTTGTCGCGTGTGGAGCCGCGCACGGGTAAGGTTAAGTGGACCATCCGAACACCGGGCCGTGCCAAATACGAAGCTTCACCGCTTGCTGCGGATGGAAAAATATATATAATCAACCACGCTGGAGAAGTTGCCGTGATCGATGCAGCAAACGGTGATGTCCTCAACTTGATCCCCATGGACAAACCCAGCGGTCGAGAAGTCGTTCGCGCATCCATCAGCGCCGCATATAGTCATCTGTTCATACGTACGACGCGTCGATTATACTGCGTGGGCAAGTGACGCCGGTCCGACGCGAGCTACATGTCCGGCAGAAGTGGGGGAAACCATACTCCATAGCGCACAGGGTACATTTATTCATACGAGCCTCTTTTCCCATTACTTCTTTCGCTTTAGTGCCCAAGGGTGATTTCCTCTTTAACATGCCTTCCTCAGCAAGACTTGTCCAGAAAACATTAAAAAAACAAAATAACCACATCCGATGACTTGACAACGGTCGTTCCATATCGGGGTGGTGGTGGCAACTGTTTTTCCTCTGGACATGATTCAGTTCCAACCACTCAAAAAAGCCGTCGAAAGTGTGCTTTTTTCCTTGGCGGCTTCACTATGCTTTTAGAATTCGCGTAAATGTATGTCCTTGAATTGGACAAGCATCTCAGGTCCCTGGTGTACCTGCAGGGCAAGCTTGCCAGTGCCGATGCGTTTAGGGTCGTTGTCATGGACTTCGGACATAACAACATCGTTAATCTTCAAGAGTATATGTCCTCCTTTAGCGATCACAGTGTAATCATTCCACTGTTTTGGCTTGACGTACTCAAGGAGCTCCCCAGGATCTCCCAGGCTGCCAACAACTTTGATTTGCCCGTTTTTGTCGATAGCAACTTTCTGGCTGCGCTCAGCCAATATGCCCCGCCGTGTGTATTCAATAAGCACACCTGTCCATCGGTTATCGGCGGAGAAATCGGCCTGACAACCTACCAACGGCTCGGGGTGCATACCGGTGCGCTCCTGGCTTCTGAAGTAGATGCCCGAATTACCGCTTTCGATCCGAAACTTCAAATGGAGCTCGAAGTCTGTCACATCACCACCTGTCCAGAGCAAGAAGTTGTTCTCCGAAATGCGATTCTTCACTGTTGTCTGGCCGGTTATGTATCCATCCTTTACAAACCATATCTTGGGGTTGCCCTTCCAGCCGGTCAGGTCTTTACCGTTAAACAGATTTTTAAACCCAGGCTCGACCTTTGGTTTGACTTCGGCGCTCGGTGTGGTATCAGCAGGAAAATCATCGGTGGCAAACTGAATGCCATCCAGATAGAACTGTAGTATCTTCGAATTCCACCAGATCTCGGTGCGGTGCCCAAACGCACAATAGAAAACCCGGCCTCTACCGTACTGCCGCACCCAGGCCAGGGCGAAATCGTTGTCCTTGCGGTGTATCCACGGTACCGTCATGTTGGTCGTCTTCGGGTCCAGCGACAACAAAACCCGGAGCTTCTCTCGCGAGTATGGGTCACGGAACTGGAATATCTCCTCGGTCAGGCGAAAGCCCCTCACTTCGAATGTAGCAAGAAGCGGATAGTCCGGCTCATCGAGCTTAACCCCCACCTCTTCGTGCCACGGATGTCCCCAATATGCAGCACCAAGCAATTCGTGAAACTCCGGCCAGTGCGTATTACCGCCGATAGCATGATGATATGCGACGATACCTCCGCCATTGTGGACCCAGTTTAACAAGCTCTCACGCAGCAAACGCTCGACCCCGTCGATATCCCTGCCGAGCTTTGCGAACTTGGGCATGTCCTTTTCAGTCGGTCGAATCCACGGCCCGTTGCTATTGTTCATTATGATGGCATCAAAACGTTTCAGGTTCTCCGGCAGATACATCGCCACATCATCGCTGACGACTGGCTCGAACGCACCGGTTTTCTCGCCCAACAGCTTCATTGCATACTCCGCCTGCGGAATCGAATAGCCCTTGTGCGGAGACTTGTCCATAAAGGGCGTATTCCAGATCAAGACACGCCGGGGCTTTTTGGGCTTCACGCGTGCTTTATCCGGTACAGACGCTTTGATTCGTTCTGCCTGCTGCTCGGTAACCTGCCCGACAGCGGCCGCACAGACTTCCAGCAGCAGTGCCACACAGACAACTTTAAGAAAACTTCTAACGAACATACTTCGAATCTCCTTTGTATAATGTGTTTTATTTCACCTGCAAACACAGGCAGACTACTTGGCAACCGCCCTTACAATGACCAGCCCTGGCGATACTCCCGCTCAAGGGCCGCGTTTGCCTGCGTGTTATTGACAACCTTCATCTCGAGCGGGTCGAACTCGATTGTTTCGCCGACAAATGTCGCGACGTTACCCAATAGCACAAACTCAGCCAAGGGGTCCGCATAGTCGAAGTTGGACATAGCGGCCGGCCCGCCCCTGCAGGCCTGCAGCCACTCCAACTCATGGCCTCTCGAGCGAGGCAGTGTCCGCGGTGGCCCTTGGAAGTCCCGGAACTTGTCCGCCGGCAGCAGCGTAAAGGACATGTTGTGTCCGGTCGAGTGAATCATCCCTTTGCTGCCCACAAGAAGGCAGCCGGCGTGGTCCTGCCATTTCTTCGCACCGGCGTCACCCCAGTCCAGCCGTCTTCGCATCATCTGCTCTATCATGTCCCTCGGTCCCGGTGCCTGGCCCGAGCCATTGTACCAGTTGATTCTCATCGGCGGCATATCACCCCTCGCGGAAAAGTCATAGCGGATGATCTCCCACTTTGGAAAGGCGTGCTTATGCACACCGGAGACCTCCGGTTCAAGTCTAACCAGATTTTGGGCCGACGAACCGGATTGCCGATTCCAGAGCGTATCGAGCCGCAGAGCCTTGAAGGGCAGATTCATCGTGTGCGAGGCCCAGTTGCCCAACTGCCCCGTGCCGAAATCCCGCCAGCCGTGCCAGTTCAGCCAGCGAGAATTGTACGGACGATACTTAGCCGGCCCAAGCCATAAGTCCCAATGCAAATACTCCGGCACAGGATGCTTGTCGGTCGGGATGGGCCGATCACCTGGCCCGCCGCCGGTGTTCCAGGCGTGCACCTCGCGGACATCGCCAATGACGCCTGCCTGAACCAGCTCAACCGCCCTGCGAAAGGCTTCGCTGGACGTGCCCTGATTGCCCATCTGTGTAGCGACCTTGTACTTAGCCGCAAGCTCGCGGAGCGTCCTCGCCTCCTTGATATTATGCGTCAGCGGCTTTTCACAATAGACGCCCTTGCCGGCCCGAATCGCCGCGGCGATTGCGACCGCATGCGTATGGTCGGGAGTTGCGACGACAACCGCGTCAATGTCTTTGCTCATCTCGTCGAGCATCTTGCGAAAGTCGCCAAACCTCTTGGCCTGCGGAATTTCCTTGAACGACAGTTCAGCCTTTCTGTCGTTGACGTCGCACATCGCCACAACATTGGTGCCCAATTTCGGAATCGTGCCCACAAACCACCTGCCGCGCCCACCAACGCCAATGAGGGCGACATTAAGCCTTTCGTTTGCTTCGTAACTATAAGTTGAGCGGCTGTTCTCCAGAATCAGCATGCCCAGGCCGGCAAGTGCCGTGGTCTTGAAAAAAACACGGCGGTTGACCTGTGAGTCCATGGCTTGTCTCACTCCTTTCGCTTTGTGCAATGAAAAACATTTATTTTGTTCATTGACCCAAATCACAAACGTCGTGACTTAATCCCACTTTAACTCGCGTTCGTCTCCTCTTGAAACCTGCGAAGAAGCACAGTCTTGTGAGGTCTCCATGTGCTCGCCCTGTTATTCTGCCGTGGTGCACCAACTTCGTCTTGTTTGCTGGAAGCCAACCTTCTCTTGTTCTTGGGTCCTGTCATCGTCTCAGCTTCACCACAACGTACGGTGCTTCTCGTTCCAAATCGGGATAAATCTTTCCGTTTCCTTTTTCATCCATAACTTCAATCAGGTACATAAAGTCCCACTTCGCCTCGACGTCCTCACCCGGAACGACTGCCCTATACTCGCCTTTCCTGCCCGTCTCAGCCATCTCCAGCGTCTGGTAGTCCTGAAATTGAGTTACACTGCGGTAACGCAAACGCACCCACTTAACTCCGCCGGTGTCACGCACCTCTGCCGTGACCGTCAGCGGCTTGCCCGCCGCGGCGTTGGTTACGCGCTTATGCCTTATCCGCGGCGGCTCGTCGTCATCCGTAACCACCACCGTAATCGACTTGGTTCTCGCTCCCCCGCCGTCTCCGTCACTCGCCTCGATTAAGTAGCTCAGCCCCGCCCTCACATCCTTACCCCTTATCACTGCATGATATACAAACGGCTCGGTTCGCTTCATATCCACCCATACGTAATCACGCCCGCCGCTGCGGCAGCCAACCTTTACACTTACCGCAGGCTCCCTGGCGCTTACCGTCGCGCGAATGACCAGCTTCTCGCCGGGCCGTGTCTTGCGAATCGGCACGTGCGCTATCACCGGTTTCGCCTCGGCAGCGGCCGGCCGGAAACTACTCCTTTGCTGCTTGAGTTTTCCCAGCCCGTCTTTCAGCTTTACCAGCTCATCTGACCAGTGTCCGGACAAACCGGCACTTTCACGACCCATCATCAGATTATCATTGTACACGTCCCCCGCCGCCTCCACCAGCCGCTCCCACGCCTTAATCGCTCGGCTTTCGTGAGCGATGGCATCATTGAGGGCATTGATGTCCTGACTGTGCTTGAATAACGCGTAACTAAGCCCGGCGTTAGCTCTGTGCGAATGGTACATAGCCAGGTTGGCAAGTATTCTCATGTCTGCCATTGTCGAATCGAATTCCTTGTTTCTATTGCGGCCGATTCGCTTTTGGGCTTGTTCGACCAGGCTCAGAACATCCTTTGACACCGTGGCGAACCATCGGCTGGACTGTTGCGGCCAAATCTTAGCAGAGTCTTTCCCCTCCAATTGACACTTGGCGGCCTCATCAATACTCAAAAACTGCTGGGTATCACTTGGCAAAGCCTTGGCGTATTCGGGCAAATCCTTCATCCGTTGTTTCTCCACCCAACCTCTGGTTGTTGGGAAGAGGTTATAGGGGTAGTTGTACGCGACGATACGTGGCAGAATCTTGCTTGCGCGGTGGATGGCTTGCTCCACAAAAGGGGCTGATTCTGCACCGAAGCGGCGCTGGAATTCTCTTTGCCAAACCTCTGCTGAAGTATTCGGATTGTAACCCAATCTTCCAAACACCTGAAAGAAATGCCAGTAACGCTCAAACTCCCAATCATAGTACTGGTATTGTGGCTTGAGTAATTCAAACGGCTTCATACTATGTGGGTGGTCCTGCATTTTCGTTGCCAGTGGTTGGACCACCTCGAAGCCCTCGCCGTCATACAGGTAAGTGCTCCGGGCAAAACGCCGGACATATTCCGGGTCACCCCAAAGCAGTATGCGGGTGGTTCCACCGGTCCAAAGCCGCCAGTGCATCTTGTACCTCTGCGGATAGCGCAGCAAATCAGCATAGCCGTGTCGCCTATCTTGTTGATTCCCGGGATGAATGTGTGTTGGATGAAAGGGAAGGCTCATCTGTTCCATCCAGTACTTGGTGCATATCCTCATATTGACGCCCATCTCCAGGGCCTTATCAATCAGCGAATCAGGGAAGTTCTTTGCCCGCGCATCAAAGCGAATATTCGGCCCGTGCTCCTTCATTACCTGATAGACGTTCTCCCAGAAGCCGCCCATCTCGGTTCTCTTGAGCCCCGACTCACCGTGCATCCGAAACTGAATTGCATCAATGTCCGGCACCAGCTTGAGGAACTTCGTCAATGCGGCCCTCGTGTAAGCGGTCAGATTGTCCGCTGTTAGACCCCACACTATGCCCTCGGTCGGTTTGCCCGCACGATCTCTGGGCCCTTGGACGCCACCCCGATAGATATGGTCCCAGATGCCCAGAGTAAAATTCATACCGCGCTCGTGTGTCATCTTGATGAGCCTGTTCAGCGCTGCGAGATTAAGCTGCTGTTTCTTGCCAGTGATTCCTACGACTTTGACATCGGGAAATTCTTCAACATCAAAGAAGTACGGGTATGGAGGAGTAAAATATCCCCAATTCTCATAGCCAAGAAGCAGCGCAAATGTATTGAAACGATTTTTCGCTAACATATCGAGGTACCTGGCCCAGTAATCCTCATCATAAAAATAGCTCTCAAAGTTCGCCTGATGCATGGTGTAAATGGAAAGGGCACGCTCGATGACCGCCGGCTTTTCCTGAATGTCACGCACTTCGCTAAATGGCTTCGACGGATCGCTGCACCAGCCAATGCCCTCTGCGACATCCAGAAGCGCATACATCAGGCCCCGGTCATCGGCGCCGCTGACGAGCAGCGTTTCTTTGCCGGACCAGCTTGTCTGTCGCACGAGCAGTGATTCGGCTCCTATCGGCTTAGGAATGTCAAGGCTCTCGTGCAACTTGACTGCGGGTCCAAGTCCACGGGAAAGACCCAGGACAAGTAAGAGATTGCCCTTTGCTGTTTCGAGAGATGTGGTCTGTTCAACCTCTATGCCCTTTGCCTGTAGAGCCATTCGCACTTTGTTTGCTCCATGTCGAGTGGCAGGGCCTATATGGCCGTCCGTCAGTAGGGAAACTGTTGAACTTTGTGCCCCATACAAATCAGGGACCGTACAAAAAAGCAGACTAACTACCAACACAAGACAGCCGACATGGGAAAGGTAAAACCTTTGCTTCTGGACCATTTTTAATCTCCAAATTTAGGCACAGCATAAATCTGCAAATCAGGATATGAAACAAACAAATGCGTTCCAGTTAACACCGTATCTTCCAGACATATACCAACATATAAAGTGGCAAAGAAAGATGTTACTTTATATTACAGACCAAAAGAAAAAAATATTCTATCTGAAATCCAAAGGCTCATCAAGCGAGAAATTGAAAATTTTGCACTTGAGGGGGGTGGGGCTAATTTTTCTGGTGGCACATAACTGTATTTTTTCATGAGGTTTTACTTGTCACTGTCATTGCGAGCGAAGAAAGCCTTTAGCCTTGAATTAGCCGTAGCCCTGAATTAGCCGTAGCCCTGAGCGAAGCCGAAGGGGTAGCCGAAGGGGAAGCAATCTCAGGCACGAATTAACATTTCTGAAAACGCACCCAATGTCATTTCGAGGCCATAAAGGACCTCATGAAGAATTACGGGAAGAGCTCATCAAAAAGTACGGTGGGGTCTTTGAGCCATCTTATATCACGCTACGCAGTTTCGTGAGTGTGGGTGGTCTTGAAAGTGATTTGCGCTTGCTGGCACCCGGCGAATTCTGTGCCAACACGACCGGGCCAGTTTGTGATGGGCGATAAAAATGGTTATCAAGACGAATGTCAGCTTACACCGGTAAACATCAAAAGAGCTTTCTGGATGAGCAAGTTTAGGGCGTGCTCTGTACGCAACTGTTGGTTCGCATATATTGGCAGGAGCGGCTAATAATCTTGCCCGCTCAGACTCCTTTCGACGGATGCCTGCCATACCTCAAGCTGGGCCTTCATCCTGGCTACAATTTTCGGTTTGTCTGCCGCCAGGTCCCGGGTCTCGTGTGGGTCGGCTAATATGTCGAACAGTTCCATCTTTTTGCCGGCCGTAACCAGTTTGTACCGATTGCTCATCCACGCAGCTTCACCGGGAAAATCCTTTGTTAACGGGTTTGGATGATAGAAATTCAGGAACTGTATTGAGTCCCGTTTGGCGGTTGGGGTGGTACCTTTCAGCCGGTCAGCATCCATCCAGGGCTTGTTCTTTTGTTCCGCTTTGTGCGGATATTTCCAGAAACCTATCTGCCGCCGCCTTTTTGTCATTTTCCCCTCGATTAACCGACGCAGGCTGATGCCGTCCAGCGGACGATTGGGTGCTTTCAAACCAAGGATGTTGATGACGGTGGGCATGATATCAGAGGTTACACATGGCACAGTCGTAATCCTGGGCTTCCTAACAACCGCGGGCCACTCAATGATTGCCGGCACACGAATTCCCCCTTCATACAAATTTCCTTTTGAGCCGCGCAAATTCGCGGTCGGTCCCATCTGTTTCGGAATCCCGTTATCACTGCAGTACCACAGCAGGGTATTCTCGGCGACCTTGAGCTGCTGCAATGCCAGCCGTAATTGACCCATCGCCCGGTCCATCGCTGTAATCTCAGCGAACCGATTGCGCCTCTCCTTGTTTTCCACCTCAGCGTACAGGGCCGTGTCCCGCTTCAGCCCCAGGTATGGTCCGTGCGGCGAACCAAACCAAATTACTACAAAGAATAGCTTGTTTTCTTCACGAACCTTGTGGATGAATTTCACCGCTTCGGTAACTATGAGCTCGGAGCTTTCACCTTTATGGATTTCGGGGTCTGCACCGTTACGGCTTAGCGGTGGGTCAAGTTCGAAGAAATTGTCATGGGACAAATATTCGTCGAACCCGCAGGCATTTGGATTGACTGGTGAGTCGGCCTTGACAGGGCCGAGGTGCCACTTGCCGAAGTGACCTGTGCGATACCCGGCGTTCTTAAGAAGTTGGGCGATTGTGATTTCTTCGGGCCGAATGGCATAATTCCAAAGAAAGACGCCGGAGCGGTTGGGATGCCGTCCTGTCATGACACTGGCACGCGTCGGCGAGCAGACAGGAGCTGCGGCATAAAACCGTTCAAAACGCAGTCCCCTTGCAGCCATTTCATCGAAAACCGGGGTTTTCAGATGCGGATGTCCGTTGTATCCCATCTCTCCCCAGCCCTGGTCATCGGCCATGCAGAGGATAATATTGGTTCTCTTCTGAGCATTTTCTGAACCGAAGGCCAGTTCCGGCATCATTACAGAAACTATACCAAAACTGCCGGCCCTTAAGAAATCACGTCGGGAAATGAACAAGTTTGTGCTCATAATACGGCTCCTCCTTTCATTCAAAATAGAAACTACTTATGTCACCGAACTCTTGTTATCCTACACCTTTTTCTTCCGGAAGCCAATTAAAAACCACACAATTCTGGACCTGCAGGGTGGTCTGGCCATCACCCGTCTTTTCGATACGCTTGCCGCTCGGGTCATATTTGTAGGTAATCGTGTCCCAATTTGTCGGATCCGGGGGTGGATCCGGGTTTGGACTTGAACCTGTGGGATCCGGATTCATTCCCGACAAAATGGCCTTTCAGGGCTGGAAAATGAGACAATAGTACCGCGCTACCTGCCAATGACACATAGTGATTGTAACTAATCCGATAATTGTTGGTGCTTTGGGTGTGTTGATTAAAGCGTATGGCTCAATGCAACAAAAAACGAAAGTGAAATCAAAGGTCGATTTGCACTTTTTTTCAATAAATTCGTACAGCATTCATAATATTCACTACATAGCAATGCAAGGTACCTGTCAATGACACATAGTGCTCGTAACTACTGCTCTGTAACAGGGGATTTGCAGACTTCGGCGAGACTTCGACAAGCTCAGTCGAGTCGCTCAGTCGAGCAGATGTTCCGCAGCAGCCGGAAGATTCTGGAACAATAAGAAATAAGAAAAAAGGATGTGGAGTGAAAAGAGATATAAACTATCTTGCATTGCAGTATATTACAGTATAGCACATAGCAGTTTACTGTATAAAAGCATAGTGAACATAACACACTAACCATAACGTAACGCAATACGTATTAACCATAATGAACGTGGAGAGCGAAACATCCGCCTCATAACAAAAAAGGATTTTACAGAAAAAATGTTGCATGATCACCTTTAGCTTTGGGTGGAGGAATCTGAAAAAATATGTACTGGCCCTGCGGGACCAGCCAAGCGCAGGAGTTCAAGTTTCTCTGTGCCTTAACTTTTTAAACCATTCATTACTATTATATAGGACTATATTAGTCCTATACTATTTGTGAGACAAAAACGACAATTTCTATTGTGGGCCAGAAATGAGACAATAGTATCGCGCTACCTGCCAATGGCATATAGTGGTCGTAACTACTGCTATGCAGCAGGTCTGTAACAGGTGATTTGCAAACTTCGGGCTTCGGCTAATTCAGGGCAGTCCCATTCGGCTGCGCTCAGGGCGGGCTTTTTTCGCTCAGGACAAGTTTTTTTAACTTTTGATATTTCCATTGTGCCTCTGTGCTTTTTGCCTCTGCCGGCCGCTCACTGCCTTTGCCGTAAGGCATCTGCCGTAAGACATCCTGTGGACTGTGGACTGGCTTCCGTGCTGCGGCGGGGCGCCTTTGTCCCGACGAGCTGATTTCCGTGCTGCGGCGGGGTGCCTTTGCCCCGACGAGCTGTCTTCTGTTTTATACCGGCTAGTCATTAAGTTTGGGGGCAGGGGAATTGGCTTTGATTGGGTTTGTTTTTTTGGAGCCGGAAGGCGGTTTCATTCTCATAATCCTTTGTGACAAAGACGTTTGCGTCCATTTTGGCCTTTGAAGAAATTGGGTTTGAATTGGGTTTGTTTATTCGGACTGCGAAATCATCTTTTTTTCTGTAATCCTTTGTTATAAGTGAGTTTACATTCATTTTGGCTTTTCGGAGATTGGGTTTGATTGGGTTTGAATTGGGTTTGTTTTCACCAAGTGTCCAATCGTGTTTATTTTCATAAGCCGTCTGTAAATAGATACTTACATTCATTTGGGTGTCTTGGAAATTGGGTTTGTTTTGCATAAAAATGAGCTGATTTGTAGAGGATTCTCGACAGATGTAGAGGGCGGAGGACAGAAGACGGTTGGCGAGTATTGCGTATAGCGTATTGCGTATTGCATAGATCGTAGCCCAAGGTTGCATCTGGTAGTCTGAAATCCGAAATCCTAAGCCCTAAATCCTAAACAAATCCAAATTACACAAAATTAAATGTTCAAAACGGTTCCCTGCCTAAGGCATGCAGGGATTCGGGCCGGCTGGCTCTAAGTCCTTGCTGCGCTGCAGCTTACGACATGCA
>Ga0209979_1000579_pt1 | contig 47796 bp, 65 predicted proteins | sample AnhtaG_FD_183114 | JGI IMG/M metagenome (GOLD analysis project Ga0209979, IMG submission 183114) | Deep subsurface microbial communities from Anholt, Denmark to uncover new lineages of life (NeLLi) - Anholt_01485 metaG (SPAdes) (version 2) | ecosystem: Environmental > Aquatic > Marine > Oceanic... | reverse complement strand
GTGATTTCGGAGCTGTGCGATAATGGCCATTCCGGGCGACCGGGCCCCGGAGGTGTAGCTCAACGGTCAGAGCAGGGGACTCATAATCCCTTGGTTCAGGGTTCGAATCCCTGCGCCTCCACTACGTTTCAGGGATTAAGCACCCGCTTTTGTATGCCCCCTTGTATGCCCAATTTGCCGAGCCTGGGTGAGATTTGGCGAGATCGGGCGAGACGGTAAACGTCAGAACCGTAGCCCTGCCCCCAGGAGGAGCCCTCTCTGATCCCCACGCCAGGTGGTGAACGCTCCGGCCATCCCGAAGGCCTTCGCTCCGACGGTCACCGCCGCGCCCGCCTGGAGGTGGTTGGCCTCCAGGTCGACGCCCACCTCGAACGGGACGCCGACCAGTCCATGGGGCACGTCGACCTTGACCAGCTCGAGGTCGGCTGCGAGCACGCCGGGCATGAGGCCGGCGATCACTCCGATTCGGCCGTGTTCATTCGAAGGGGGGTACAACTTGTACCCTGGTTGGTGGCCGCCATCGATGGTGTGGTCCGGGGGCGGTGATGCCGATGCGGACGCCTGGGCGCTCGCGGTTGCCGTTGCCTCTATGGCCTGGGAGGCCTCGACCTCGATCGTCTCTTCCTCCGGCGTGTCTTGGGTGGCGTCGGCCGGCGTCGGCTGCTCGGGTGGGCGCCGGCTGGCTGCGTCACCTGCAGGTCCTGCGGGAGCGTGGCGGACCTGCGGGGCTCGCCGCCGACGGATGGTGATCCGGATGCTCTGGGTAGCGATCGCCTGAGCCGAGGTGGTGGCGATCAGCGCCGGTCGCGCCGAGGTCTCCCATGGCGCGGGCCGGATGGTCGGAGCCGGGGTGGGAACGGGGTGGCCGCAGTGGGCAACCCCAAGCACAGCCGCCCCCACCAGGAAGGCGAGGGCGGCGAGAGTGGCGATTCCGGGGACGGGCCCCTTGGGCAGCTCATCGATGCTCTTGATCAGCCGGATCATGCGAGGTACCCCGCGACGCGCTCGCGCAGCCGCGGCAGGAGCGCGTACAGGTTGTGGCCAGGACACGTCTTCGCCTGAGGCACGCCCTGAAGCGTATAAACGTCCCGGTGCCCGATCACCTGTTGGACCGGGATGTCGTACTCCTTGCACTTGGCCGCCACGACCTGGACGAGGGCCTCGAACTGGGAGTCTCCCTCCTCGATCGTCTCCTCGTCGAAGCGGCCCGTGACGCAAATCCCGAGGCTGCAGTGGTTGAAGCCCTCGGCGTGGGCGGGCATCACGTCGTCTGGGCGGCCGACGTGGAAGCTCCCGTCGCCCTCGATGACCCCGTTGTAGCCGATGCAGACCCAACCGCGGTCCTTGTGCCATTGGTCGATGTCTTCGGTGGTCGTGGTCGCCTTCGGGCTGTCCGAGCAGTGGACGACGAGGTAGTGGATCTCCGAGGTGTCGCGGGGTTGCAGCTCTGCCATGGGGTCGCTCCTAATCTGCCGAGTTGGCGTCTTCGCCGGCCACGGGGGCCGGGTGGGGATTCGGGGTGGTGCTCCGGCCCTTGGGTGGGGCCGGCGGGGGGAGGGGCGGAGGGGTTCCGGGGGCCATAATCGGGCGCTGGCCGTACGCGCTCGCGAACTGCGACACGCCGGCCCGGGCCGCGTAGCCCCCGAGCGTGATGCCCATCAGCTGGAGCCAGCCGGCAGGTACGTCGGGCCATGCCCGGGTCTTGATGGCCTGGGCGATCGCCCCCGCGAGGATGGCCCAGAAGGTGAGCAAGGGGACCAGGCGGGAGACCGAGAGCCGGCCCGTCTCATCCTCGAGGAACTCATGCAGCCGGCCCATCGCTAGCGCTCCCGCAGAAGGATATTCATCAGGTCTTTGCGCAGGCCCTTGATCTCGGTAACCAGGCGCTCGAACTCGACGCGCGTGACGGTTCGATCGATGTGCCGCTCGAGCGCCTTGATCCGCTCGATGACGCCGCCGAAGAAGGCGGCGAACACGATGAGGGAGGAGACCACGGAGACGCTGCCCGAGATCAAGGCTGCAATGAGGGTTTGGCTCACGGGCAGGTCCTCTCAAGAAAAGCCCCCCGCCGAAGCGGGGGATCCGGGGGTGATGTTCGGGATGTAGGGGCGCCAGTCGGGGTATCGCACGTCGTACCAGACGACCTCGGCCCCATAGCCGGCGGCGATCGCTCGGACGGCCTCTCCGACCGACGGATAGGGTCCATAGACGATCTGCAGGTCCGATCGCTGCAGAATGGAGGGCTGAGGCTGGATAGCCCAGACCCGCCCCCGGGGGTCGACGGCCGCGGCGAAGTGGTGCGATTCCTGCCATGGGTCGGCCAGGTAGGAGACAATCCATGAGTGCCAGCCGTAGGCCTCGAGCACGGCCTCGACGGCTTGGGCATGGGTCATCGCCCATCCGTCACAGTCATCGCCGCCTCGCGCGAGCAGCATGACCGGCGGGAAGACCTGATCCCAGGCCTGCCAAAGCGGATCGGGGAGCCAATGCCAGCGGCCCCGGAACACGTCGACGATATCCTCGAGGCCCCGGCACCCGGCAAGTGTACGACCGCTTGGCCGAAGCGCCTCGACGATGCCCACGCGCCAGGAGGCACCAGCCAGGAAAGCCGAGGCCTGGTACTTGGCTCCGCCGAGCCACCAGCGCCCGAAGGCGTTCGCGATAGGCGGGTTCATGAATTGCTCGCCAGCTGGGCCTCGAGAGCCGTGACCTTTGCCGAGAGCTCCTGGATCGCCTTGACCATCGGGGCGATCAGGGACGAGTAGTTGAGGCCGTAGAGCTCGACCTCGTTGCCATCCTCGTCGGCCTCGGCGTGGGTCATTAGGCCGGCAAAGTCCGCTGCATCCACGCCGTTTTCCTTGAGGGCCTCGACCAGGTCCTGAGCGATCAGGCCGAAATGCGTCCGGCTCCCCTCCTCCGTGTACCTAAACGAGACCGGCCGAAGGGCCTTGACCAGGCCGAGGCCCGGGGCGAGCGGTGCAACTTCGGTCTTGCGCCGGGCATCCGATGTCTGGATCACGCCGTTCCCCGCATAGACAGCGGCCCAGCGATTTGTGCCGGTCCCCAGGTTCTGCGAGTTGTCGACGTTCGGGTAGGTGTGACCGGTCGTGCCGAGCAACACGCGCGGGGCGTTGTTGGTGCCGAGCGTGAGGACGGTATTGTCGAACGTGAACACCCCTAGCCCGCCGGTTGCTCCGTAGGAGAATAGCGCGCACGTATTCGGAGCCACCATCCCGTTAGCGGTGTAGCCCGCGGAAATGGCCCCCGCGCGCAAATATTGCACGTTATTTCCGAGGCTGGCGGAGAGCATCGCTGACGCGCCGGTCCCGCTCGTGTCATTGCGCACCTGGATGCCCGTCTCGGCGTTTTGGTTGTTCTGCGTCGTCAGAGCATAGGCGGGCGTGGTCGTGCCTATGCCCACATTCCCAGAGCTATTCAGCAACGTGACGGCATTGGTGACGCCCCCCGTAGAGATTCGAAGGGCGGAATCGGACGCGGTCCCGTAATATTGCGTGAAAACAGTCTGACCGTATCCACCACCGGCCCCACGGGTTAGCACGAATAGATCCGTTGATCCAGCCGTGTTCCCAGCGTCGATCGTTTGCTTTGCCGTCCATGTATTGGGAGCGCTCGTGACCGGGATGTTCGTCAAGTTGAGTGTCGTCCCCGCGTTGGTGACCGTGATAGCGTCGAGAAACGCCTTGATGGAGGCGAATGTGGCGTAAAGTTGATCCAGTGCGGTGTTGACGCGCGCTCCGTCATGGGTGCCGGTCGTGAAATCTTGCTGGCGGGACGAGTAGGTCAGGGTGAGGGACATCGGTTTCCTCCTTTACAGGTAGCGGACGGTGGACGCCCCGAAGTCTACCGAGGCCGAGGCCCCGAGGTTCAGCGCGTTGCCGTTGACGTCTTCGAAGCGGATCGAGTTGAGACCGGCGTAGACCATGAATCGCTGGGACGCGACGACGTTGGCCGCCCCGGATCCGTTCGTGGTGACCTTGATGCGGTAGATGCCCTGACCCCGGAGGTAAACGTCGGTGCTTGCGGGGAAGCCGGCGAGTGCGATCGTCCCGTAGAAGAAGGCCGTGCCCCAGTTGTTGATGGTCAGGTGGGGATTCGGGTAGGCCCCAGGGCTCGCCGTGATCGTGCCGACCGGCGTCGAGGGCGACTTGCTCGAGGGAATGGTGCTCGGCGTGACCGCGAAGACGTACGAGGGCATGGCCTCGGCGTAGGGGGTGCCGAAGTCCGGATAGAGGAGCGTCGTGTAGGCGATCTGGTTCAGCTGGACGGCGTGGTTCCAGAACGGGGGCGTCGCGTAGCACGTCGCCTCGTACATCAAGAGGAGCGGCGTCTTCTTGCTCATACCGACCTCGACCGGGGCCATCCCGAACACGTTGATCTCCCAGCTCTTGCGCCGGATGGTCTTGTTGCCCCGGATGAAGGAGGTCAGGTACGACCGCTTGTAGTCCTTGTCGTTGATGCTTGAGCAGTCGACGGCGCCCGATAGCTTGATGACCCGGCGGCCCCAGGCCTGATCGAGCGGCAGGTACAGGACGGCGCCCTCGGCTGTCTGGACCTCCTTGGGCTCGGACTGGTTGGACACCCCCCAATCGGTCAGCTCGAGGTCAAGGTGGTAGGAGCCTCCGCTCGGCCATGAATCGAGGTCGAACTCGGTTGAGCGAGCCGCGCCCTGGGCGCGGATCGTGAAGTCGGGCATGGGTGGCCTCCGTTACAGGCTGTAGTCGGCTATGGTGAGCTGCATCGTCTGTTCCTCCTTCGAGAGGCCCCAGACGAGCAGGGTCTTGGTACTGCCGTCGTCGAGGTTCACGGCGACGGTGTCTCCTTGCTGGACGCGCGGGTCATAGGCCGCCTGGCAGGTGTAGAACTCGGCGCCCCTCACCGCTTGGTTGATGTACGCCTCGGCGATGTCTCGGCACTGGCCGACCGTCGCGCCGGGCACGTCGACCACTAGGACCTGGTGCGTCACCGGGGCGTTGCGCTGCATGTAGGTGAGCGGCGCAAACCGGTAGGACTGGGATAGCAGCCGGTTGGGCACGTTCCAGCTCGCCCCGAATCCGGCCGTCCCGAGAGGGCCATCAGCTGGGGCGTTCGCCGTGCCCGAGGTGAGGGCCGCCTCCCAGTAGGGCCCCTCCTTCACCCAGACCTCCACCTCGTCGATCCAGTAGGAGGTGCTGTCGGTCTGGCCAGGGAGGCCGTAAGCCTCGAACTGGGCGATCAGTAGCCATGGGATGTTGGGTTGGAGGTCGAGGTTCGAGAAGCCGCCGGCCTCAAACCCCGTCCACTCCTGCTTGTTGAAATTCTGGGTCCCGTCGTTCTGCTTGACTCCGGTCGGCAGCCAGCGGATCGGGTCGCTCGTCGTCTTGCGGGCCCCCACGAAGGCCTGGCCCGTAGACGAGTTGGACGTGACGACCTTTGAGACGATCGGCCACCGCCCCGGCTCGATGTTCGGGATCGTGAACGTCACGCTCGCGTAGCTCGTCGTCATGACCGCTGCTTGCTGGAAGTTCTGATTGAAGCCGTCGAAGAGCTTTTGGGTATCTTGGATGTTCAGGTATACCGGATTCAGTTGGCCAGCGCGGCTGACCTCGGTCTGCTTCCCCCTGACGATGACTCGAGTCACCGCCTTCGGATTTTCCTTCGGTTTGAAATTCTCGACGCTGCGGAGCGTGAACTGGGCTGTGGGCAGCTGGGCCACGTAGCCCATCACGACGTTGCCCGACTCGTCCTCCCGGACCCGGTAGTTCGGGGGGATCGTGTCCTTCCGGATCTGGTCGAGCATGTCCCCAGCCTTGGTCTGGGCTCGAGCGAAGGGGGCGAGCGTGTAGCCAGTCGGAGTCACCTGGAAGTTGCCCGAGGGGATGCCGCAAGTAAGAAGCATCGACTGCATGCACTGGGCCACGTCGTTCGAGGCGTTCGCGTCTGAGGGGTTGTAGCCGCTCGCCGCCGGAGCGACGAAGGGCGACGGGTTGTTGTAGCAGTCGATCGAAAACTGCCAGTTCATAGCGGACGTCGTCAGGTCCTGGGCGTAGCCTGGGATCACGATGGCGGCTTTCTTTGTCTTGGCCCCGAGGATGAACCATCCCCCTTGGTGCTCACCCTTGAAGGCCGACCCAGCGCTGTTGCCGCCATTCGGCTCGAAGAGGACCATGTAGCGGCAACCAGGGTCGAGGATCTCGTAACAGGTCGTCGAGGTGTTGCCGAGCTGCTCGCCGCCCTGGAGCCCCGTGAGGAGTGTTCCTGAGTAGGACCGCAGGGGGTACGAGGCGTCGAGCAGGATTTGACCGTTATTGGCGCCCCCGCTCTTGTCGACGCTCGCGGCCTTGCCGAAGTATTCCACGCCACCCAACCAGACCGAGATCCAGCGCGTGGTGAGGGAGTCGGAGGCGAAGATGCCCGAGGGATCGGCGGCCCAGACCTCGGCGTTCGTGTGGGTCTTGTCGGCCCGGACGGTGGTCTTGGCGAGGTCGTTCCAGCGCTCGGCGCCCGTCTGGCCCGCGATGCCCGACAGGATGTAGTAGTACGGGGCGACGACCGTCCCGTTGTACCGCCGGTGGTTGAGGATGCACCAGCGCTCAACCGCGTACACGTCGATCGTGAAGGTCGAGCCCGGCGAGTTCCAGAAAACAAGCGTGAGGAGCCCCGATACCATGTCGATGAAGGCGTTGTAGTCGGTGCCCGAGGTCATGACCGTCACGCCGTCGCTCTTGTAGACGGTGATCCAGTTCTCGAGGTTCGTATCGCCGAAGTAGAGTGGGGCCGCCATGGGTACGGCGACGCCCGACTTGGTGACCTTGGATCCCGAGGGGTAAAAGGTGACGTTCGTGAACCCGACCGTGTGGCTGGTGTCGTCCGGCACCTGCATCTGAAGCTGGTTTCCCGCGTTGACGGCCGCAATGTCGAACTTCTCGACCCGATGGCCGCTGGAGACGAAAACGCGATCGCCCACGGAGAATGGGGGCGCCGCCGAAAGGGTCGTATAGGCGTAGGTCTGGGGGGGCGATCCCCCCGTTGCGTTCCACGCAGCCGCCGATGTGGTCGCCTGGGTGGCATCGTGGGTGTAGGTGACCGTCAGCCGGTACTTCCGGACGATCCCAGTGAGGCGAGGGGAGTGGTTCGATTCATCGGGGGATCCAGCCCCTGGGTTGAAGGTCGCCGGCCGCCACTCGTAGCGGGTGAAGAAGGTATCCCACTTGCGGGCCAACTCGCCCATGCAGGTAACGGAGTAGGTGTCTTCGGCGTAGCCGCTCGCATAGTCGTCTGTCTCGAGAGCATCGGCGATGTAGCCCGAGAAGAGCGGCAGATCCTCGCCCGTGGCAAAAACGTCCCAAGCCTTGATCGTTCGACCGCGCAGGAAGATGCCGGTCGTCGTGGGGTTCCGGTTGAAGACGGCATCCATGCGCCAGGTGACCTTGTCGAGGTCGCTCTCTACCTTCGGCCACTTCCGGATCGCGTCGAACGGGACCGGGATCTCGTTCCCGCTCTCGTCGTAGACGGAGATCCGGATGCTCCGCTTGAAGACCTGGGCGTCGATTTCGGCTTGGGTGTTGGGTCCGACCGTGCGCATACCGGCCCCCTAAGCGAACTTCGGCATGAGGCTCACCGTCTGGGCCTCGGTGGTAACTGCTTTCTGGAACGCGGCCCGGACGTCCTTGTCCCCGGCGAGCTGCACCAGCTGACTCTTGTCCATGGTCCCCTGGATGGTCAGCTCGTGCTTCAGCGTCACCTCCCGCTCGATGAAGAACCGGGAGGCGGGCCCGACGCTGAAAAAGCCCTGCTTGGTCACGTCGGCCACCGGGAGCGGGTTGAACGAAGTGACGGAGCCGAGGGCCTCGACGAGCCCCTGTTTGACCGCCGTCCCGAGCTGCTGAATCAGGATCTTGCCGATGTCCGCGTTAGTCAGGCCATATTGATCGGCCGCCTGCCGTTGCAGCTGCTGCTGGTTGTCCCCGGCGGAGCTGAAGTGCACATGCTTGCCGCCGAAGCGATCCATGACCCAATTGATAAGCCACTCGATGGCGCTTCCAAGCTGCCCGAAGACCCATGAGATACCATCGATGATGGCCTTGAGCGGCGTGAACGCGCTGATGACGTTCCAGACCCAGTTGACCAGGGAGGCGATCCCGTTCACGACCGCGCCAACGACGGTGAACAGGACGCCGAGGACGTTGAATAGGGCCGAGAAGACGGTCCCGACCACTTGTACGGCGGGGGCCAGGAAGTTGACCAGGGCGTTCCAGAGGTACAGGACTCCCCTCATCAGATTGCCGAAGGCCTCTTGGATGCCGGCCACGTTCTGCTGCCACGCAAGCGCGAACAGGGTCAGCACCGCGACAACCGCGGCCACGATCACCCAGAGGGGCGGCAGGGCCGCGATGACCGGGGCGAGGGCCGCCCCGAGCTGCGAGAACAGGGGGGCGAGGGACGGGACCGCAGCGGTCAGCGTCTTGACGAAGGACTGTAGGCCTTCGCCCATGTCCTTGAGCTTGCCGGGCAACTCGGCGAGCGCCTGAGCGTGACCCGCTAGAAACCCAGGGACGGCCCCGTCCTGCGTGTCCTGGGCCTTCTGAATGTCCGTGTGAGTGGCGTCCAGCTCCCGTTGCTGCTTGGCGAACTCGGGGTTGCTTGGGTCGATCCCAGCCTTGTGCATCCGGTCCAGGTTGTCTTGGATCACCGCGGCCTTGGCCGTCAGCTCGTCGAGCTTCGAGGTGTCGGACGCCTTGAACATCCCGTCGGCGAGTCCGGCCATGGTCTGCATGGTCTGGAGCGCCTTGTCCAGCTGCTGTTGCTGGTAGTCGGTCTGTTTCTTCTTGACGTCGCGGATCTTCTTCTCGATGTCGAGGATGTCGACGGCCTTCCCGTGGTGGGCCTTGAGCACGTCGAGCTGGTGCTCGTAGCTGGCCAGCTGAACGTTCAGGACCGCCGATTTGTTGTCCATCAGGGCGGCCGCCGCGAGGTTGGCATCCGTCGAGTCCTTGGCCGCCTTCCGCTCCTTGTCCTCGCGCTCGTCGGCCTTGTCGGCGATGTCCTGGCGGGTGCGCTTGATCTCCTCCTGGATCTGCCAGTATTCGGTGCTCGCTTGGTTGAAGTTCTTTTGGTGCGCGATCAGGCGCTGGAGATAGGCCTCGTCCGAGAGGGCGCCAGCCGAGTGCTTGGCGTCGTCCAGGCTCATGGCCTCTCGCACGGGGTCGAGGGGATCGTCCTCCTTCTCCTTTTTGGCCCTCGGCAGGTGGTGCCGGGTCCGGATCTCGACCGACTTGCCGCGCTGGGTGGTGCCGCCGTGGCCATCCCCGGCGGCGTCCGCCCCCTTGATCTTGGCCTTGAGCTTGTCGTAGTCCGCCTGGGCCGCCGAGATTTCCTTCCGGAGATCCTGGATGTAGGCCGCCAGCTCGGCCCGCTTGTCGCCGACCTGGATGCCGCCCACGATCGTCGTGTTGTCGGCGGTCCCGGTGTTCCGGAGCTGCTCCTGCGCCTCGAGGAGCTTGACGTGCAACTCCGCGACCTTGTTCCGGGCCCCCTCGAGGTGCTGCTGCGCCACCTGCTTCTCGAGCGCCAGTTGCTCCTTGAGCGTCGCGATGTAGCGCTTGGCCGCGTCGGTGTTCGCGTCGAGAGCGCGGCCCTGGGAGTCGTAGCCCGTCACCAGGTCCGGAGAGATGGCGTCCAGCTTGGCCAAGATAGCGTGACGCTCTTCCTCCTCGGCTTTGGTCAGGTGCGTCTTGGTCTTCAGCTCCTCGTACCGCTTGATGAGGTCCTCGGTGGACTTGAGGGTCCCCGCGAGCCCCGCTTTGCGCTTGTCCTCCTGATCCTGGGCTTGCTTCAGCGCGCCCACCACGGCCATGACCGCTGCCGCGAGCCCAGCCGTCGCGATGATGGCGAGGCCCGCGGGGCTCGCGAGCGCGGCGAAACCAGCTGCGACCGCCGGCAGGACGTTCAGGATCGCCCCGATCGCTCCCGCGACCAGCCCGGAGACCGCGGCGATCGCCGCGAGCGTCTCCACCGCCGTCCGGATGGGCTCGGGGATCTGGATCAGGAAGTTGGTGAACTGGGTGAGGGCGAGGTTGATCGACTCGATGGCGGGGGCAAAGTCCTCCCCCACCTTGATCACCAGCGTTTCGATCGAGCCCTGGAGCTGCTTCAACGAGAAGTTCAGACCGGTGTTGACGCCATCAGCCACCCGCTGCGCCGACCCTGCGGCTTTCTCCTGGGCGGCCACCAGCTCCTCGATCTTGCCCTTGTGGAGTCCCATGAGGGCGAGCACCGAGGTCTGGGCCTCCATGCCGAAGATGGTCGCGATCGTCTCGTTCCGCTTGACCTCGGTGAACTTGGCCGTCTTCTCGCGCAGCTGGTCGATGATGTCCGTCAGGGGCAGCATCTTCCCGTTCGTGTCCTGGATCGAGATGCCCAGCTCCTTGAGCCGGAAGGAGGCCTCCATGCTGGGCCGTTGCAGGAGGGTGAGCATCTCGCGGACGGCCGTGCCTCCCATCGTCCCGCGGATCCCGTTGTTGGCGAGCGCCATGAGGATCGCCGACACCTCGCCCAGCGACTGGTTCGAGGAGTGGGCGACGGGCGCCACGAACTTCATGGACTCCGACAGGTCGGAGATCGAGATGGCCGAGTTGTTGGCCGCGTAGGCGAGGTGGTCGGCGATCGCCGTCGCCTGGTCGGCCTGCATCCCGAAGCCGTGGAGGATCTCGCCCGTGACCGCCGCGGCCTCGCCGATCGAGACCTGGGCCGCCGATGCCAGGTTCACGATGCCGGGCATGGCGCTGAGCATCTGCTGAGCCTTGTAGCCACGATCGGCCAGCTCGGCGAAGCCCTCCCCGGCCTGCTTGGCCGAGAATTGGGTGTCCATACCGATCTGGTGCATCATGGCCTTCATCTGGGCCATCTCACCTTCGGTCGCCTTGGAGACCGACTGGACCCGGATCAAGCTCTTCTCGAAGTCGCCGAACTGCTTGACCGCTTCGCCGATAGGGATGGCGATCGCCGCTCCCCCGGCCGCGAGGGCCATGGCCCCCTCTTTGAAGTCTTTGAGCTTCTCGCCGGTGTCCTTGGCCCACTGCTTGGCTTTGGTCCCGAGCTGCTCGAGCTGGTGGGTAAACGAGGCCTGGTCGAACTCGGCCTTGATCTTGGCGAATCGCTGGTCCTGGAGGTGCTGGGCGACCTTGCCCATCTCGTCTTCGACGGCCTTCGGGTCGAGGTTGGCCTTGATCGTGACCTTGGCCCGCTCCTTGGCGCTGGTCACCCACTCGGTAAGCAGGGTCGTGGCCTTCGCGAGGTCCCCCGCGAGCTTGGTGACGTTCGCCGTCACCTCGAGGGCCTTGAGCTGGGCCGAGGCGTCGACGGACCAGACCTTGACCTGTTCGCCGGCCTGGGTCAGGCCCGCCGTGAGCGCGGTCAGGTCCGTCTTCAGTTGTACGACGAGCGAGTCAACGATCTGGTCGGACATGCGACCTCCATCAGAATCCCAGCCCCGCGAACACGTCGGCCGCGCGCAGGGAGCGGGTATCAGCCGCCATCGGGGAGCGCCCGTACTTCTCGCGCTCCTTGGCGGCGTTCCAGAACATCGCGTCGATGGCGACGAGCAGTTGCGCCCGGTTCCACGTCGTCGTGAATTCCTCGAACGACCGGAGCCCGTATCGCTCCATCACGGCATCCCAGCAGGCCCGATCGGCCATCGCGTCGGGGGTGGAGAGGAACTTGGAGTCCTCGTCGGACCTTAGCTTGACGGGCCTCCGGTCCTGAAGAGCTTTCCCAGGAGGTCTGCCAGGGCCATCTTGCCAAGCTGGGACCGGACCGCCTCGAGCACCTGCTTGGAGGTCGCGTGCTCGTCGAGCCACTCGACGGTGATCCCGTCGCGATCGAAGGCGGCCGCGACGCACTCGGGCAGCACGTCGGCGAGCTGCTCGATGATCGCCCCCATGCCCGCGAGGTTGCCGGTCTCGATGCCGTTCAGGAGGTGGAGGTGGGGCGCGAGGGCCTTGGCGATGCGCCGTTCCGCCCGGAGATTGAGGTACCGCACCTGGCACCTCTTGGCGTGCTCGCCCTCGCCGAACATGACCCAGTCCTTCGAGAGCGCGGGGTCGAGTGCCTCGTCGAGCAGGTCCGCGACCTGCTCGTCGCTGATGGGAAGGGGGCTCGAGGTAGCTTCGGCCATGGGGATGGTCTCCTTTGCGCAAGGTGAGGGCCCCAGCCATGCCGCCAGGGCCCGAGGGGGTATTCAGTTGGCCGGCTACACCGCCGGGACGTTTCAATCCACCGCCCAGGCGGGCGGATTGGCTTAGACAGCCGGGACGAAGTAGTGGTGGAACAGGTAGGTGTCGAGCACGCCGTTGACGGTCGACTGGACCCCGTACAAGCGGAACTCCATCGGGATGATGGCGTTCTCCTGGGTGTTCTTGGGGTCGATCGCGAACTTGCCGGTGGTCGCGATCTGAGGGAGATAGAGGTAGCTCTTGTCCCCGTAGTTGTCGGTAAAGATCATGCGACCGGTCCGGAGCACGGTCTGACCGCCGCCACCCGCGACCTGCGACGCGGTGATCCTGGCGACGCTGTCGCCCGATACGGGAACGATGCCGCCCGGCAGGGGGTCGAAGGTCACGGCCGTACCGCTGATGGTCAGGACCTTGCGGTCGTAGGTGTTGCCGCCCGTGGTGATCGCAATCCAGGACCCGACCACTGCGCCCGTTATGGCCGCCGCGGTCGTGAAGCCGGTGTTGGTCGGCGCCGGGGCGACGGACACGGTCGTCGCCGCGGTGAGCGTGCGGACGATCGGCACGCCGCCGTTCTGCACGTCCACAGCCCGAGCCGTCCACTCGTCCAAGTCGAACGAGATGACACCCTCCGTGCCGATGGCGTACGGCTTGATCGCGACCTTAGGCAGGCCGCGGGCGTAGTCAAACATCTTGCGGGCGATGTTGTTCTTGAAGGAGCCGGGGACGATGGTTCCCAGGCGCTCGAACGAGGCATCGGCGCTGTACGCCGTGCCGAGGGGGGAGACTTCGAAGTCGACGACGCCGACGCGGACGCCACCGGCGACTGTCGGGTTTTGTGCCAGGCGAGGATCTGCCATGGGGCTACTCCTTTACAAGCGGTAGACGACCACCAGGTTGAGGACCAGGTGTCGAATCTGCGGGTTCTCAATGGGAGGCGGCAGGACGGTGACGCCTCGAGGGGATCTCTCGATCTGGAACGTCCCGATGAGCGGCGGGGACGTGGGCGAGCTGGTGTAGTCGTACAGGTTCGACGGCGTAAGGGATGCCTGATTCCCGAGTCCAAGCGCCCTGATCAGACGATCCATGCGGGCATCGGCGTTGGCCGTGCTGTCGCTCTGCCGGATGTGGACCCGCACGTTCCGGGTGGCCAGATAGACGCCCCGGGGAACCTCGGCGTCGAGCCACTCGATCCGATAGCAGGGGTCCTGCCATGGCTTCGACGGCTCGGCGATCACCGGAACTCCGGAGTCGGTGAGGGTAGCGACGAGCTTGTTGAACGAGGCGCGGACGTTGTTCATACCAGCGTGCCGAACCTCTCTCGAGCCCGCTTCTGAAAGAAGGCCTCGATGTCAGGCACGGCTGCGCGCACATAGGGCCGGCCCGCGACCGTCAGGACAGGAGCCCCCGTCTTCTCGTGGAACGAGTAGCCGCGCCTCAGGCTCTCCTTGGTCAGCTCGCCGTTCTTCTTGAGCTTGATCGCCTTGACCTTGGTGTCGAACCGGAGCGTGCGGGTGTAGCCCTCATGGACCGGGATCGCATAGGCGATGTTCGTGCCGACCACCGCGCCGAGTCCGTCCGAATCGATGGCCGTTGCCGTGTCCTTGGAGTTGAAAGCGGTCTTGGCCGAAATCGAGGCCTTGAGGCGGCCGGTGTCGACGGCGTGCATCGCGTCGATCTGGTCGGCGATCGCCACCTCGGCAAACAGGACCGTCTCCGCGATGAGGGCCATCGCCTCGCGCGCGAACAGCGGGCCCAAGGCCGCGAGGTTGCCACCGCCCGTGATCTCGATGCCCGTCGAACCCATCACTGCATCTCCTCTTTGAGGATGGCGATCCACTCGGTGGGCTTCGGCTGCAGCTCTACCAGCGAGTAGTTCTTGCCGTTGATCGTCCAGCGGGAGGGAACCGAGTTCGCCGGCTTGAGCTGGGCCTCCGTGTAGTTGACACGAGAGATCCCAGAAACTGTGGCGTCGCCGACCAGGAGGGGGCCGTTCTCGGTCATCCGGAAGACAGCCTTGACCACGACTTTGGGCCGCGGGGAGAGGGTGATCGCCCCGCCCCAGGTCCCGGCCGTCCCGACCAGGTCATCGCCCGGTGTCCAGATGGATACCGTCACGTCCCACTCGCGGCCGCCGAGGCGCTGCGCGGCGAGCTTACCCCGGGCCTTGTCCATCCCGGCCTGGAGCTTCGAAAGGGCATCGGGCATGGCCTAGGCCCTCCGGATCTGGATCCCACCACCCCCGCGGTAGGTGCTGAAGCCAATGTAGTTGGCGAGCTGGGCCGCAAGGCGCGCGCGGGTGCGGAAAGGGTTGGAGTCGAGCCCCTCAGCCTTGATCCGGTCGGCATCGTTTTGAACCGCCCGCCAGGCGTTCAGGAGGCTCCGGACTGCCGTCTCTTGGTCGGCCGAGAGCTGCGGGGCGGTGAGGAGTTGTCGGACGATCGACGACCAGCGCATGGCCTCGCCATCGCCGCCCGAGTAACCGCTCGCGATGTCGATGCGGGCGGGAAGCCCTAGCATCACCAGGCAATCGAGGATGTCTGCTTCTGCCAGGGCCATCCCGCACCTCCCTTACTTGTCGTCCTTAGCCGCGGCCTTGATCTTGGCCGGGTCGACCTTCTCGAATTGGCCGAGAGTCGTGTGCGTGCCGATGACGTAGTCGAGCTTGTCGTCGATGATGAGAAGTTCGCCGGCAGCCACGTCCCGGAAGCCCTCCGGATCCGAGCCTTCCAGCTCGAGGTGGAGCGTTTCCTTGGTCTTGTTCATCCAAACGGACATGGGTCCTCCTTTAAGTGAGAGCGGCGACGGCGGCGCTCGTTGCCTGGGCAGAAGTAAGGGCGGCCAATTGCGCCGAGGTGAGCGCGCCCATCGTGGCCGAGGTGGCCGCGGCGGGGGCGTCTGCGGTGACGTTGGCGGCGGTCGTGTTGGCCGCAGCGGTGTGCGAACCGTCCGCCTGGTGCTGGATGTACTTCGTCCTGAGGTCGATGAAATCGACCCTGAGGGCGTTGTACTGCGCCCGAAGGCTCGCCAGGTCCGTCTGAACGTTGTTGTACTGGGTGCGGACGTTCGCCAGGTCCGTTTGGCAAGCGTTGTACTTGCTCAAGAGCTCGTTGACTGCGGTAATCAAGCCCTGGAGCTTGTCGCCGGTCGCCGCCGCGGCGTTGCCCGGACACTGGGTGTTGAGGGTCGATTGCGTTCCCATGGTGGTGGCCTCCATCAAGAGGGCCAGGCGATCGCCTGGCCCCATGTGCTATTCGATTGGGCGGACTACTGGAGGTCCTTGATTACCGCGTTCATGTTCGGGTGCTTCACCACCAGGTTGTTGTAGCACTTGATGAACCCGTCGACCTTGTCACCCGTCTTGCCGAGCAGCTCGATCGTGACCTGGAGCCCGACATTGCCATCCGGGTCCATCAGGGGCTCCGTGCCGGCCACCAGGGAGATCCCATCGGCGGTGGTGAGGGGAGGCAGCTGCTCGAACTCCATCGAGTCCAGGGTCAGCATGAAGAGGGCCCCCGCCGGGCACCGGGCGTCCCGGATGACCGGGATCCCGCGGTAGTGGATGTCCGACAGCCGCGGCGCGATGTCGTAGGGCTGATCGGTGTTCTGTCGCTGGATCGAGGTGAACAGGCCCTCGTACGAGTTGATGAGGGTCGGTGTGGTGATGATGAGGTCCGGCGTGAACCCCGAGTTGGCGAAGCAGTCACGCTCGCCCTGGTCGAGCATGGCCTTGGTGAGCGCGCGGCCCACGCCACCGTTCGCGTAGTAGTTGGCCTGCCATGCCGAGTAGGTGGCTCGGTTGATCGTCGCATAGGTGCCGGTGTTGGTCAGCGCGACGCCGAACCCGTCGATGTCCGTGGACTGGACCTTGGCGGCATAAAGCTGGGTGGCGAGGGAGACCGCGAGGTCGCGGCCCGCCCCCATCACCTCGTCCTTGAACAGGTTGGCGAGGGCCTCGGGACCGGACGTGGCGGCGATCGCGAGCGCGTCGCCCGCGACCGAGAACTCGGCCTTGTTGAGGGCCCACTGCAGGACGGCCGGGACGCGGGTGTTGGTCACCGAGGCGCCCGAGTTGATGACGGCACCCGAGGCGTAGGAGGCCGCCTGGTAGTTGGCCGCGACCTTCACGGGCCAGCTGATGTTCTTCCCGCCCCCGATCGTCTTCTTCAGGGTGCGGAGGATCTGGACGCGGTTGTTCAGCTGGTCAGCGACAGGGCTTGCGAACGTCTGATTCAGGACGACCTGAATCGCGTTGAAATCGATCATGGATGGTTACTCCCTGGGGTCATGCCCCGCTTGGCCTACAGGAGCTTCTGGTTCCTGAAGGCATTCGCGAGGGCCCGGGTCGCACCGTCGACGGAGCGATCCTGTTTCTGGCCCTGCGCTTGCGTTGCTGCGTTCCTGTTGGAGGAGCCGACGCCCGGGATACCCGAGCCTTTGACGAGATGCTTGTTGGCCTCGAGGAATTCCTTGACCCGGTCTTCCGCGGGGATGTGTTTCCCCTTGGAGCTGAGTCGGGGCTCCCCCTCGGCATCCACGACGACGAGATTCCCCCCTTGGTCGAAACCGATCTCGTCGCGCAGGAGCCTGGCGACCTGGTCCGGGTCGATCGCGCCCGCCGCGGCCCGAAGGATAGCGTTGTCGCGCATCACCCCTTCCAGCTTGGCGATCCGTCCATCGCGTTCGCTGATCTGGGGCGCCCACTTCTCTTGGATGAGGGTCTCGACCTCGGTCTGGGTGTATCGCTTCTCGCCGTCGCCGTGACCCTTCCCCTTGTCGTCACCCTTGCCCTTGCCAGTCAGCTCGTTCACCTGGGCCGTGAGGCCGTCGATGGTCTTCTGAAGCTTGGTCCGCTCGCGCGAGAGCCGCTGCTCGATGACCGCGTCGAAGTCCTCTTGGCTGGCGAACGAGATGGCGGGAGCGGCGGTTCCCTGGTCACCCGTCCCAGCGTTGCCGCTGGTGCTCGAGGCACCGGCGCCCGCGCCGTTGTCGGAGTCGAACAGGAAAAGGGGCCGGCCCCACGGGGTCCTCATGCTGAGGCTGGGGGCGCTCACTGGGTTCCGGGGAAGGTGCATGGATCGTCTCTCCTCTTCTGCCGAGGGTTTAGGGCCCCTCGTCGGCCGCTGCCACGCGAACAGGCCCGCGCGTCAGGCCCCAGGATTGACCCCCTGTAAGGGCTGCGCCTCCCCTCATGCGAAGGGAGGCGCAAGATGGTTCGAAGGTCCGCTAGTAGGTGGGCGGCTCGTCCCCGTCCTGGTGCTCGGGCTCCGGCTCGTGAGCCTCGGCCGGAGCGGCCGGATGCGCCTCGGCCCCGTCCGCCCGGATCTCGTCGGCCGCCGTCTGCGCCGCAGCCGTGAACCGGTCGAGCGCGATCGCGTTCAGCTCCTCTTGGGAGTGGCCGGGCTCCACATCGGGCAGCGCGACGGCGATCGCCCCCTCGAGCTTCGGAGCCTCGACAGCCGCGGGCGCGGCCTCGGCGGGAGCCTGAGGCTCGGGCGCGGCAGGCTCCGGAGCGGGAGCGGGATCCACGGGGGCTGGGTCGGCAGGTGCGGCCGCGTGCTCCGGCTCGGCCTCGAGGGCCGCCGCGATCTCGGGCGGAACCTCGTGATGGACCACCCCGCCCGGCTCGGGCTGGGGAGATTCATCGGCGGATCGACCCATGACGCTCACGACGCCTCCCAGGGCGCCCGCGACCTGTTCGGCTTCCTCGAGGGTGGTCATGCCGGCGAAGTGGGCATTGAGCAGACCTTGCAGGTCGTGGTTCTCGGGACACGACCAGGAGCCCCGCCAGAGGACCGCGGCGCCCTGCGGGGTTTGGAGCTTGATGGCCATCGAGGCCTCCTTTCAACGAGAAACCCCGGCCAAGCGGCCGGGGTCAGTACACGATGTCTTCGCCCTCGGGCGGTTCGCCGGGCGGCGATCGGTAGATGATTTCGCCGCCGATCTGGTCGACGACCTCCTTGGCCTGGGCGTAGTCGGGGTCGGGCCACGCAGCCGAAACGCCGTGCGGGTGCATGACGTTCAGCATGCCTTGAAAGCCGGGGTCGGAGCTGCGCCACCGGCCCCCTTCGATCGTCGCCTCGAGGTGGCGCCACCGGATCTTGACCACTAGCCGCCCTCCCGAACCAGCTCGTAGATGAAGTCGAAGTAGTCGGGGTCACGCTTCGCGAACCCGACCGGATCGGCATACAGCTCCTCGAGGCCCATTGAGATGACCTCGGTGGCCGCAATCTTGCCGCCCTGATAGTACACCTTCCCCATGTACGGGTGGATGAACTGGTCGACCTTGGTCGTTTCCTTCTTGTCGTAGCCAGCATCCGGGAACAGGTCGACGAGGCGCTTGTCCGGCTCGCCCTGGGTTCGACGCCGCCAAAAGGCGATCGCCTTGTCCTGGACCCCCCGGGCGTTGTGCTCTAGCCAGTGCCCCATCTCGTGGACGATCACCCGCGGCTCGTCGCGCCGGTCCTGGAACACGGTGCGGCGGAGGTTGCTGTAGAACGCCCGCTGAGCCTTCCCGGATGGGATCCCTGTGATGGTGATGCCCTGTCCATCGACCAGGCCAGGACCCACCAGCCGGTTGAAGACCTCGGCCCCCTCCTTCCACTTGGCGATCCGCGGCCCACGGCCGGAGTAGGTGATGTCCGGAGCGGCCGGTGTCGGGGCTTCGATCCCTTTCCTGACGATCGAGGTCTGGTTTTCCCAGATCGCGTTGCGCCGGGCTATCAGGTCCCGTTGGCGCCTGGTCAACTCCTTCATCCGAGCCTCGGCCGCGGGGTCGTCTGACCCAAACAACTCGCGCATCTTGCGGTTCAGGCTCGCGATCTCGTCCGCGGATCGGTCGAGGCGTCGCTGTAGCCGCTCGGCCCGGCGCAGCACCTCCCGGCGGGCGTCAGCCCCAAGGGCGGGACGTTGGCGCGCCCCTGGAACCGGTGAGCCGGCCAAGCCTTGAGACTCCCCAGTCTTCCGCGCGATCTTCGCCTCGATGTCCTCCTGCATCTTCGCGGCCTGGCCCACCCGCGTCGCCGCCTGTGACCTCGAGGCATCCCACGCCGGATGGTAGGGCACCTGGCGGCCCCGCTCGTGGAGGTGCGCCGGGTAGTGCATGCCGGTGTAGGCCCCGCCGTCGCGCGCCCAGAACATCACCGGAAAGACGGGCGACGAGACGACCCATGGCTTGTCGAGGTCCGTCACCTTCCCTTCGAGGTAGGCAGAAAAAGGATGGTTGCGACTCCGGCGCCCACCCCGCGTGCTCAGCTCCTTGGCGTAGCTGAACAGGAACTCGTGGCCCTGGCGCTTGAGGTCGGGCAAGAGGTCGTCGCGGATCTCGGTGTACGTCTCGTTATGGGCCCTGGCCTGGGCCGCGTTGAGCCCGGTCCGGAGCGTAGTCTCGAGGCGCCAGGCCTGCCGGTCCATGTTGTCGCCCACCTGCTGCGCCAGCTCGCCCACCAGCTGCCGCGAGTTGCGGCCGGTGAGGAGACCCCGCTGTAGGATCGCCTTGGTCGTCGCGTCGATGTCGAGCACGATCCCCTCGGTCTCGAACTTCCCGAGCTGGACCACCTGGTCGATCGCCCGGTGGGGGATCACCCCATCGAGCGCGGCGATCGCCCGGGCTGTCGACGCCGAGGCAAACGCTCCCTCGAGCTGCGAGACCTCCCGCACCGCTTGGCCGGCCGCCGTCTCGGCGTGATCGACGAATGCCGACTTGAACACGCCGTTCAGCTCATCGAGCAGGCGCGAGATCGCGTCGTCGAGCACGCTCAGTGACGCAGCCATGTGCCGGGCCCCGAAGGTGTCGCCCGTCCCGACCTTCATCAAGCGGTGGATGAGAACGTCCCGTTCGCGCTGGTAGACCGCGAGGAGGCGTTTCTGCCGATCCGCCGTGAACCGCTCGAGTTCGTCGTTCGAGACCCCGATGACCTGGACGAGCTTCGGATCGTCAGGAGCCAGCGGCATCGGTTCGCCGCTCGACGATCGCCCGCGGGTCGACGCTGGAGGCCAGCTCCGAGATTCGCTTACGGATCTCCGGGTCGGTCACGATCAGCTTCTGAATCCGGTCAGCCTTCGAGCCATGCCAGGCCACCTCGGGCAGGATGCGGATCGAAAGCTGGTACCTACGCAGCATGGGCTCCCGCCTTTCCGCCCCCTGGGGGCTGTGCCTCGCCGAACCCGTCGCCCTCGGCCGCCGTCTGTCCCTGCTCGCTCGGGTTGACCGGTCCGAGCATCAGCTTGGCGAGCTGGGCCCCCATCGTGCCGGTCACGCTCAGCTCGGCCCCGGCGTCGATCTCGGCCTCGATCTTCTTCCACTCGTCCTCCTCGAGCTTCGGGAGGGCCTTGCGGAGGATGCGCTTCCACAGCTCGGCGCGCGCCGTCGCCGAGGGCACGTTGCTGCCCATCAGCGCGGCAAACTCCTCGAGGTCCTGCGCGAGCGACCTCACCTCGAAGGAGTCGCTGAAGACCCAGGCCCCCTCGGGAATGTCGTCGGGCGACTTCCCGAGCCACAGGGCGACAAGCTCGAACACCAGGGCGAAGGCCGCCTCGAGCTTGTCGCCGATGGTCGCCAGCCGCCGGTTCAGCTTCTCGAACGTGTAGGCCTTTGAGATACCAGACGCGGCCGCCTTCACCCCGACCTGGCCGTCGCTGTGCGCGAACTCGCCGTCGAGCAGCGCGAGGCCGAGCAGGAGGTGGACCATCTTGTCGATCGAGGCCTGCAAGGCGGTGGCCGGCTCGTTCGGCGGGGTGACGTAGCGGGGCTCCCCGGCCTCGCTGGCATAGGGGATGACCGAGTGGAGGCCCATCGCCAGGATTCCGTGCCCCTGGGCCGTGAGGCCGTAGATGGGGCTGCCGGTGCCGTCCTCTCCCGTCTGCTCGTACAGATCCCCGACGTACGGGATCGCGAACTGCGGGAAGGTCACCGCATAGTGGATCTCGTCGAGTAGGCTCGCCTTGTTCCAGATCGCTCGGTCGAGGTGCGCGATGTCGGCGACCAGGCCCGGCGACGCGAACCCGGAGCCCGAGCCGTACCGGAACGGCACGAACGGCACGCGGCCCACGGGGTTTGGGCCCTCGGCCTCGACCGCCCAGCGCACCGAGCCATCGGCGCCCTTTGCCTGCGAGATGAGCCGCCAGTCCGTCTCGGTCCAGAGCCGGTATTTGGTGACCATCTCGCCGCTCGAGGCGATCGGGTCGTCGTCGTCGCGCTTGTCCTCCTGGACGAGCAGCCACTTGACCACCCCGCGCTCGATCTTGCCGTCGAGGACATGGTCCGGATGGGCGAGGTAGGCGTACGGCGCGAGGCCGCTCTCCTTCTCTTGTGCCTCGGACGCGTTGGCGATCGCCTCGGGGTCCGCCTGGGGCTTGTCGACCCCGATCCAGATAATGCCGTACCCCATCTGCCACTGGGCCACGTCCTTGGCGAACTCGACCAGGGGGCGCCCGTCCTCGTCGGCTTCGGCGATGAAGTCAGCGAGCCATGCGGGGATGCCGTTGCCGATGGCCGGCGGGGTTTGAAACAGGTACCCCAGGTAGGTCTGCAGCACCTGCGCGGTGAGGTTGTAGTGGTGGTCGCCCGCCCGCTGCTTCCGCGCGGCGTAGACGGTCGGGTCTTCCTTCGGGTGCTGGAAGAGGTTGCCATCGACGTAGGCAGGGCCGCCCTCGATCGCCTGGCGCAAGAATTGCCACTCGGGGAGGTTGGCCTTGTGGTCAGGGTGACGCCGCTCGACCAGGCGCTTGATGGGATCGCCGCCAGTCTTCGCGGCCGTGCCTGCCATCTCGTGCCGTTCCTACTGGAGGTCGGGCGTGATCGCCATGTCGGCGGTCTCGTCGGCCGAGGCCGCTTGATTCGGAGCGATGGTCGTCCGGTAGACCTCGAGGAACTCGCCACCCTGCAAGGGCACGGCGCCGGAGGTGGAGCTGAACATCGAGAGGGCGCCCGCCGAGGTCACCTGGAAGGAGACGTAGGTGGTCAGCGCGGGGTCGGCCGCAGGCAAGGTGGTGCCGCCGGGGAGGTTGGTGAACGGGGTCGCGACGCCCGCCGCCGTGATGTAGTTGCCCGTGATCTTGACGACGTTGGAGTCGTCCTCGATCGAGAACTGGGCCTCGTTGCCGTTGGTGTCTTTGGTGGTGTCCTGCGTGGCGAACATGGGGCCCTCCTTACGCCGATTCGAACGAGCCGATGTAGTACGCGATGCCCTGGGTCGCGGCGTTTGCCGGGGCAATCAAGGTGAGCGCCTGACCGGAGCTGGCCGATGGCCCCTTCTTGAGCCCCGACAGCTCGAGCGGACTCGAGCTGGACACCCAACCGGTCCAGATCGTGACCCCGTTCGCCTGAAGTGAAACCTGTTCGGAGGTCGCCGAGTTGGACGAGACGAAGATGTCGGTGATTCGAAGCGTCTTACCAGTAGTGACGGTCGTCAGGTTTTGGGTGGTCTGAGCACCGGCCTGGACCGTGAAGGAGCCCGTGAACGGCTTGTCCGTCTCGGTGCTCGATGGCACGTTGCTGACCTTGACGATCTGGAAGCCTTGTCCAGCGGTCGGGCTTGCGTCGAGCTGAGCCACGAGGGCGTTGGTACCGGAAGCATCGAGGCCAGATTGGTACGGGACCTTGTTGTCGTCCCACTTGATTTGGTTGGGCATCAGCGCCTCCCTTGTTGGATCGCCCGTAGCTGGTTAACGGTGACCGCGCCCGCGCTGGGTGGCTTCACCGGAAACTCCCAGACGACCAGGTATCCCGCGTTGTCGCTCATGTGCGTCAGGCGCGGGTCGGTCTTCTTGTCGATGTCCGTTGTCCCCTCGCGCCAGCGCACCAGCTCGAGGTCCTTGATCAGCGTCTTGCATCGCTGATGAATCACCCATCCCACGACACCCGAGGCGCTCTTCAGCTTGGCATTGACCGCATTGACGCGATCCTTGACCGGGCCGTTAGCCTCTGGAACGCGGAACGCTACGCCGCCACTGAACTTGCCGGACAGCATTCGTCGGACGATGTCGTAATCCGAGTCGCTAGTTTTCGTTGAACGCGAGTTGCCGGCCGCATCCCCATAGACGATGACCTGTCCCTTGTGCGGCGCCCGCCCCCAAGGACCATACCGCCGCAAGAATTCCTCGCAGAGGTCCTGAGTTCCGCTGTCCTTGATGCTGATTTCATCGAAGGTCAAGATCGTTTTGTCGGGCAGCACTTGGTGGATACTCCCCGTCATCGGGTTAACGTTGAAATCCAGCGCGAGCCTCAAGGGAAGGTCAGGACGATAGAATGCACGATCGCCGACCCCATCGACGTGGATCCCTCGGTCGAAGGCTCGGTAAACCCGCCCCTTCCCCTTACCCCCTGTCTTTCCGTGGACGTAGACATCGACCCAGTCGTCGTCACCCAGCGCGAGCATCGAATCTAGGTAACCATCTGGGAGCCGGTCGTTCTCGGTCGTCGGCGCGTGCACGTAGCGGATGAATGGCCTGATCTTGTCGATCGCCTTCTTCCTGCCCTCGGTCCACTCGGGATTGTCCTCTTGCGCGATGAAAAGGTCGTGAATCCAGCCCGCCACCTCTTCGGGGTTGGTGCTCAGAAACAGAAAGCGGCGCCAATCCCCCATCCAACCGGCGGGCGCGCCCTGTCGAAGGCGCGCGTCGACCTGGAGGAAGGATTCGAGAGTGATGTCGGACGCCTCTTCAATGTGCGCCCAGGTCAGCGTCAAGCTCTTGATTTTTCGCTGGTGCCGGAGCCCCCTGAACAGCACCTCGGATCCGTTCGGGAAACCGATCTTGTGCTCGTTTCGGTTGAACCGGAAGTGCCTGCCCTCGACGAGCCCTAACTCCGTCTCCATGAAGTCGAGCCAGCCATGTACACCTCCGAGCGTCGTGTCGCGGATAAGTGGGTAGTCCTCACCGCCAACCAGGCCCCGAGAGCCCGGGTAAATCTGGCTGATGAGATAGCCTTTGCGCACGCTCGAGAAGGTCTTTCCGGAGCCAACCCCGCCCAAGTACAGAGCGATATCCTTTGGACGGCCATCGTCCGGCGTCCACACATACTCGTTTTGCTTGGGGAGGAAGTATTCGGGCCCGATTACGAACTCGCTCATATCGTCTTCCCAGACGGTGGAACGACACGAATGGTCGGGATGTTGCCCCCGTCTGCCGCGCCGCTATCCATCTCAAGCTTGTGTTTCAGCTCGATCGCCCGATTCTTTTGGGCTTGGACCCTGGTCAGCGCCTCCTCGATTCGCTGGATCTGTCCGAGCGTGCCGATCCTCTTGGCCTTGCTCTTGTGGCTGTCCTCGCTGAACTCCTCGGTCTGTTCAACCAGGGTCATGCCGTCCGGGTCATCTGCGAGCGACTTGATGCGCGCGAGCATCCGCCGTTCGCGGATGGTCAGGAGCCCGATCTCTTCCTCGAGCAGCTTCAGCTTGTCGAGGTTGCGCTCGAGTATCGATTGCTCGGTCTCGTCCAGGACATCGGTCCAGATGGTTTCCCGCTCGCCCGTCGTTACCGCATTCTTGTTGCGGTCCGGGGCGCCTGTGCTCGCCCCGCCGTGATGGTAACAGACATCCTTTCCCTTGACGGCCCATGCTCCGCATGGCTCCCCGGGGCGGCGTTTGCTTCGTGCGGTACACTTCCCCTCGCGAGACACATGGGGTTGTTTGCGTTTTGATTCCACAACACGACCACCCCCTCAAACCCTCATAGCGGGAGCCCGGACGTGCGCCGGGTGGTTCGGGCCGTGCCAGCCCGAGCAGCACTATGCATCCCGCAAGAGAAAAGCCGCCCCACTGGGCGGCTTCACTCAAACTGCTTTGTACGGGTCGCGAGCTGTCTCTTGGCTGTACTCGCTAATCATCGGCTGGCGATTGTCTGGGTCGAAGAGGATTCGCTGAGCGATGGGCTCACGGTACTCCTTCTCGCACCGCTGGCATACCCAGACGCGGTATTCGGTATGCGGAAGGACGAGCTGGGTTACCGGGTCTCGGTCCCAATTCTTGTGGTACCAGGTGATGATCTGGCCCCCACAACGGCGGCCCTTCACTTCATTCTTGCAATGCTCGTGCCAGACGCCGTGCTTCTTCTTCGACACCTTAGTCGAGGCCATCGTAGCATACTCCTTCAATTTTTCATCGCGGATTTCTGCGCAGATTTCCCAAAAGTTGCGTTCATGAATCCTTGTTAAGCCTGAGACCTTCTCGCACGCGGCCATGCACCTCTCGAGCCCACTCCTGCTCGTCCCGTTCAGCGGATGCTCCCTCTCCGAAGTAATGGCGCCACTTGCGCAGGATGTGGCCCAGCATCTCGCGGTCCTGCGCTGGCAGGAGGCTAACCCACCAGAGGCGGTCGGTCGCGTCGACCGCGAGCAATGGCGGCTGCTCAGCCACGGCGCCCTCCCATTACCCGCTCCATCAACGGGTGCGGTGCGTCAAACCACTCCATCACCTGTTCGAGCGTTGGCTCATCGACCTCCCACAGCTTGACGAGTGTTCGATCCTCTGGCCCCCAAACTGAGGTGATCTCGCCAATCTTGACCCAGCGATCGTCATAGAGGACCCCGGCGGTGGTTAGGGCATCGAGGAGCGCTTTCTCGCGGTTGAAGGTGTCGCTCGAGCGTCGACGCGGCCCGAAGACGTAGACGATCTCCACCCGGACTGGGCGCTCGCGTGAGCCGAGGCCGATTCCCTCGAGGTTCGCGTCGAACACGGCCGCGTGAACGGTGGCCTTGAACTCCCGCCGCTTGCGCATGGCCTGCCGGAGCTTCCCCCGTTCGGCGTTGACTGACGGAGGGAGTCCGGGGATCTCGATGCGGATCATGGGGTCACCTCTCCGTCTTCTGGGTGCCCAGGGCAGCCGGTCACGGGGTCGAAGCCCTCGCAGTTGCCAAAGGGCAGGTACTTGACGCCCTTTCCGAACAACCGCAATAGATGGCGTTTCGCCTCGTCCGGCGACATCACCCCACCCTTGCTGTCCAGAAACATCCCCTTGAACCTCTTGAGTGGCCAGTTGAGCAGGGCACCCTCAACGTCGAGCTGAAAGTGGTGAACGCTCATCGCCCCACGACCTCGCCAGGCCGCCAACGGGGCTCCTGCCACCCGATGACGGGCCCTCTCGCCCGCTCCCTGTTGTGCTCGACCAGGTGGGTCGCGATCTCGTCCCGGATTTCAGCGACCACGCAATCCCAGCACTGGGCCGAGCCCCGCGCCTGCTCCCCGACCGGCCGCCCGCAGTCCAGGCAGGCGAACTCCTCTTGCGCCCGCATGATCTCCGGCGAGTGGCCGTAAGTGATCGGCTCCCCTTCGATGAATCCTGCTGATTTCAACAATGCTCTTGCCCTCTCGATGTTGCTCACTACGTCGTCTCCGCATCCACCAGCGCCGGGCATCCCCTCCCGTGCCGGGGTTTGTCCTATGCCGTTGGCTTCTTGACCCACTTCCCCTTCTCGCGGGGCCAGTCCTTCATTTCCTGGCGGAGGTACTCGCGGTCCACATCACGCCAGGCGCCCGTGGACGGGCAGGGATCGGGATCGCCGTCGGTCGCAACCCTGAAACCGTCTAGCGGTACGGGGATCGGCTTCATAGTCGGCCAGTAGCAGACCATCAGGGCTTCGACCGGCTTGCCGGTCTGCTCCCACTCGTAGCCCTCTTCGTAGCCGACGTATCGCCTCTTTCCGGTTTGCAGGTATCGGATCCCGACGACCCAGCCGGTGCGAATCTCGAATGGGGGGTTAGCTTCCCAAGTTCGGATCTCTCCCCAAGTCCGCTGATAGACCTTCTCGACGACGACCCTCTTGCCCATCAAGGGCACCAGTTCCGATTTCCTCACGCCCTCATCCTCCTCAGCCGCTCCTCGAACATCCGGCGGGCCTGCGACTTGGCCTCGTCGAGCTTGGTCACGGCCTCGGCCAGGTCGGCCTTCCGGGCCTCGACGGTGTTGGACCAGAGCCGGACGTGCTCCAACCAGTCATCCACGGTCTGCGGGGCGTGGGCGATCCGGTGCTGGTATGCAGCCGCCATGCGGTCGTTGGTCTCTTCCTCGGTGAGGGGCGCTTCCTCGGCGGGCTGCTCGGGATGGGCCTTCGGCTTGCGGCCACCGCGCTTCGGCTTCTCGGGAGCCGGAGGCTGGTACCCGTTGACCTTGAAGAACTCGTCGGTGCTGCGCTTAACCGCTTGGCATCCCGGGCATTCCAGCACCGGGGTCCCCTCGATGTGCTCGCCTCCGGGCGTCCGGCATGTGTCGTTTGCCACGCGCTCGGCGTAGCCCGGGTCGATGTCGCTGACGTAGGGCGCGGCGGCCTCGTCGGACGGGGCACCACCATGGGATTCCGCCGACTCGCCACCCACCATGGGCTCGCACAGCTCGGGCATGACCTGCTCGGCCAGGGTGGGGGGTTCGCACGGCGCCCACAAGTCAGTGTTGAGCAGTTGGCCCGGGGACTGGGTGATTGCATCCCCGATGTGCGCCGGGATCAACAGCAGGTCGCCGTTGTCCAGGATTGCCCTCACCTCGAACTTGGTTCCGGGACCGCCAAGGCGGGTTTGATGACGGGCCTCCCACCACGAATCGCGCTCGATCGTCGGCCGCTCGCGCGCATCGTGGCGATCGCCCTCGCACCCGGGGTCGTCGACCGGGAACTCGCTCTCCTCGGCCACCGCTTCCTGTTTTTCGGCCTCATTTGAGGCAGGAAAAGAGGAAGCGTCCTCATTGTCGCCCTGGTTGTCGGCCTTGGGCTCCGGCCCGAAGATGGCGCTCTCGACCTTGGCCGAGTAGGCGTCGTAGCTCGTCACATCCGCCAGCTGGCCGTTCGCGATCTCGGCGCGGAAGACGCCGATCGGCACCCGCCGGGTCTGCGTGGGGTCGGCCACGTCGGTCATGATCACGTCGGCCATAGCCCCGATGCCATCGATGGCGGTGACCTTGAGCGTCGGCTTGCGGAGCGGGTTCCCCTGCCAGAGGTAGTGGCGCCCGATGTAATCCGAGATGGGCTTGCTAGGAGCCGGCTCCCACGGGGCGCGGTCGCCCTGGCCGCCGGTGTAGCTCGCGTAAGTGTCGGGCTCGGTTCTCGTAGTCACGTCGTTTCTCCTCACTCGAAGTCGCTCAAATCCTGGACTTGCGTCCCGGTGAATTGGGTGGACTGGCTCGGGGCCGGCACGATCACCTCGGGCACGACCTCGGGGGGCTCGGTGTACGATGGGAACCGGAGCAGGTTGCCGGCAGGCTTCGGCGCCTCAGGCTCCTGCACTCGCGGCGGCGCTTGCCGGCCCGGCTCCTCTGGCCACGCCCCGAAGATGTCCACGAACTGTGGGATCGACTGGGACACGTTCAGCGAGGCCTTGCAGTAGCAGCGAGCGACGTAGCCGTACGGGATGGTCCGGTCGTCCCCGATGACGCCGTGGGGCCGCTGCTCGATGTAGTCGATGACGCCGCGGTCCTGGCACAGCAGGTGCCGGTATCCTGGGTCGCGCCGCCGGGCCGGCTCGTTGCTCCCCGACTCCCGCGGCCGCCGGATCGTCCGGACCGTCCGCGTCTCGAGGTCGATGACGCGCTCCTCCTCGAAGTCGCCCTCGGGTAAGCGGATGAGGTCTGAAATATGCGTGGTCACGACGCCTCCGTCTCAAACTCGGCAATGTTTTCCCAGTCGTCGGGGTCGAGCAGGCCGGCCCGCTGGAGGGCCTCGTACTGCCGGCGGTCCTGAATCCTGCCCTTCTTGGGGCCTGCCCTGGAAGGGGGCGATGGGGTTGCCGGGATAGGCGCGGTCATCAAGCCCTGGCGGGCCAGGTCTTCGGCGATCGCCCCCTTGAAGTAACTGAACGTCGAGACTTGCCGGTCCGGATTCTTGGCGAGCACCCGTTCGACGGTCGCCTTGATGCCCGCGACGGTCGCCCCTGGGATGGCCAGGGCCTCTCGGATCGCCGCCAGCTCATTGGGGCTGAGCGGTGGTGCGCGCCGCTTCTTGGCCGCCCAGAACGCCTCCAGCTCCTCGAGATCCTTGACCGGCTCGGCAGCGGCAGGCTCGCGCGCGCTGATCGCTGCTGCTCTGTTCTCTTCTACTCTCCTCTCTTCTCTAAGAGAGGCAGGGCCGTGATCCGCATTTTTGGCCGATTTATCTGGGGCTGGTTTGGGGTCGGTAGGGGGTTGGTTTGGGGTTGGCTCGGGGTTGGTTTGGGGTCCGTCTGGGGTTCGTTGGGGGCCCGCCAGGGTGTAGAAAGTCCCCTCCTTTCCCAGCTCGACTTTGCTCACCTGCAGTAGGCCCGCATTGGCGATCGACTCCAGGCCCTCCCGAACCGTCTTCCGATCGAGTCCAACCATGGCCGCCAGGCGGCTGACGTTGGTCGTCAGGGTCGGATCATCGGCAAGGATCTCGTCGAGCTCGCGCAAGAGGCACCGGGCCCCGGCCGTCATCGACGTGTACCGGATGTCGCGCTGGCGAGTGGGCGCTTTGTGCCAGGTGTGGCGGGCCATGGGGATTCCTACCGGCAGCGCTGGGGGGCCATGACGAGACCGAGCTTCGACCGATGGATGGCCTCCACGCAGTCCGAGCCCCAGGCGACAAGCATCGAGCCCGCGCCGGGCGATCCGCCAGCCCGTCCCTCGCGGTCGACGAATCGGATGCGTTTCTCGATGAAGCAGATGGCGGCGGCATGTGCCACGTAATCGTGGAACCAGCGGTTGTCGGTCCGGCTGAAGACCAGGGCGATCCCGTGGTTGTGGTGGTGCACGCGCTGGAGCCAGTGCTTGGTTTCAGACCCGTACGGCGGGTTCAGCCACACCCGGCCCACCCATGGCTGGATCAGCCCATCATCCGCCTTCGTGAAGACACGGCGAGCGGGGATCCAAGGAAGACGCTCGCCCTCCGGGTGGCAGGGATCCAGGTCGAAGACGAGGCCAAGGCGCTCGAAGATGTAAGCCGGGGTGTAATGCTCGCAGGTAATATTGCGCGAGCTCTCGTGCGCAAAGCCTCTCATCGAACCGCTCCTTCGACGTGTTTCCAACTGATGCCGCGAATGGCCTCCCGGGCCGTCGCAAACGAGACTCCGAACCTCTGGGAGAGCTGACGGACCGTTCCGCACCCGGTCCGGTAGAGGACGCGCATCAGAATGACATCCCGCTCGGTCAAGACGGCCTTGTAATGACCCTCTCCGTGCATATCCCGACGCTTTTGGTGGCGATCCGCCGTGTTGTCGCGGCTTGTCCCGAGAAACAGGTGTGACGGATTTACGCAGCGCCGGTTGTCGCAGTGGTGGCAGACAAAGAGACCAGGCGGAATCAGACCGTTAGACAACGTCCAAGAGATTCGATGAACTCGTGGGCCGCCGTTCGCATGGCGATAGTTTCCGTAGCCGTCTCGGTCGAGGCGACCTTGCCAGTTCCAGCAGTCGTCGGTTTTGCTGACCAACGACCAGAAGCTGTCGATCCATTCCTGGCTGATGATCTGGCTGCTCTCGTGGACGAGTCCTCTGGCCATGCGGCACCTCTTGTCTTACGTAAAACTTTGTAATAAAGTGAGAGTTACAAACTGGATTGGTGTCGCCCGGACTAGCTCCGGGCCGTTACCGTTTGGACGCTTGTCCGCTTCGGGCCCTTTGAGAGCCCCCCTTGCGGGGGCGTCCTCGAAGGATTGCGGGAGCTAGACGGCCTCGGGCAGTGGTTTCGCTTCTTCCTTGGGCTCAGGGGTGAGGTGCTTCCGCAGGAGTTGCTCCTGCCAGTCCCGTTCCGCCGACCACGCCGCCGACTCCGCCGACTCCGCCGACCACGCCGCCGACTCCGCCGACCACGCCGCCGACTCCGCCGACCTCGCCGCCGACTCCGCCGACCACGCCGCCGACTCCGCCGACTCCGCCGACCTCGCCGCCGACCTCGCCGACCACGCCGCCGACCACGCCGCCGACCACGCCGCCGACAGTTCTTCAGCGGTCGCTTGACCCTCAGCAAACCGACGTGCGACCTCGATCGACATTTGGGGTCGGCGGTCGTCGCGTGAAAACTGCCCCCAGTTGACGAGAGAACGCTCCGCGCAGTCGATCGCAAAAAGCCGGGCGATCCGGTCGCGATCCTCCTCTTGCTCGGCAGGTACCGCGCGGAGCGACCAGAGACAATCATTGAGTCCGTTGCTCTCCAGGATGGTCAGCAGCGGGATCGGAGTGTCCTTGCCGTAGGCGGCGATCCCGCCCAGGTGCCTGGCGAGCTTTCGATAACCGCCCTCACAGGCGTCGTGCTGGCGCAGGAGGGCGAAGGTGGTTGAGAGCATGTCTATCTCCTTGAATGTTTGGCATCGTTACTCGGTTGCGGGGGCCTCATAGGGGAGCGGCATCTGTCCCTCCAGGACGGGCGGTGGCCTCCTAGCCCCCCACTCCTCCGGCGAGGGCGAGACGGGTCGGTCATCCGCTCTCAAGCGTCTCCCCCCCCCCACGCGCCTTGACTCCCTCGGCAGCCAGGGCGATCTCCATCTGACGGGTGAGCTCCTGGCGCAGTGACTCGTCCAGCATCTCCCAGGGGATGTGCGCGGGGCCCATGTTGTGGATCCGTTTGGCCAGGCGTTCGGCGAGGGTGGTGGTGGTCATGCGCCAACCTCCGCCACCTTCACCGCCTCGCAGATGAAGGCCTTGCTCTCCTTCACGGTGGCGCGAGCCTCCAGCTGGGCCATCAGGTCCGCCGGCGCTTTGCCCGACTTAATGAGCGGCCCGACGAAGCGCTTGAGGTCGGTCGCGTTAACCGTCTCGGAGATCGCCAGGTCGGCGATCGACGAGGCCAGCTCGCGGACGGCGGCGGGCGAGTGGGTGAGGGTGCGGCGGACCTGGATCCCGATCTTGCCCCAGTCGGTGGTGATGACCCCGGGCTCCTGGGACTCGAAGTAGGCGCGGGCGTCGGTCTTGATCCGGGCGAGCGACTCCGCTGCCTCGTTCATGGCTTGGTAGGATTCCAGGTCCTTGACCTCTGCCTCGAACCGGGCGCGGGTCTCGGCAGCCAGCTGCTCGGAGCCGAGGATGGCACCGAGGAACCAAGCGGCGGCCTGGTCGGGAGCGAGGGTGGTGATGTCCTTCGTCATGGGTGGTCTCCTATGCGCTGACTTGGCTCGAAACTGCGAGCTTGCCGTTGGGAGTCGCCTCCAGTTGCTTGATGAGCTTCGCGGCCTCGGCTTCGGTCAGAGCCTTGCGAGAGACGATCTCGCGGCCGACCTGCTTCGACAGGAACTCGCGGCTCCGGGCCGCGTCCGCCTCGGTCTCGCCGAACACCCGCTTGCACTCCAGGGCGAGGCGTTGGAGCTGGTTGGGCGTGATGGCCGGAGCGTCGATGTCAGGGAGGGATGGGGCAGCGGTGGGGGCAGCCGGGGGTGCCTTGGGCTTGCTGGACAGATGGACCGCTGCCTCTAGGTCCGAGTAGGTGGCGGCCTTGATGGTGTCCGGCAGCTCGGCAATCCGGCTCTTCTGAACCACCGCCGTCCCACCCTTCTTGATGTGGAGCACCACGTCACAGAGGGATTCCACCAGGTCGTTCGCGTCGGCCTTCTGCCCCACCACTGCCGACCCTTCCCAGTTGTTCTTGACCCGGGCCACGAGCACGATGTGCAGGGGCAGGCGGAGTAGGATGTCGAGGCGGTCCTTGATGGCGTCCTTGACCTCGGCGCGCACCTTGGCGGCCTGCAGGCCCCTCAGAGCGTCCAGGTTGACGCCGTTCTTCTTCTTCGCCTCGAGGAGCTGCACCTCGAGCTGGTCGAGGTAGTCGGTGATCGGGTCGATGATGAGGGTTCGCCGGTCGGGGTACTCACCACGGGCGATCTCATCCACCACCGCCTTGACCAGGCCGAAGCCGGGAAGCTCGGGCGTCGGCTCAGCCACCAGGAAATCGAACTGGTCGGCATACAGCCGCGACCCGCGCTCAAGGTCGATTAGGATCGGAGCCGGGAAGGAGAGGGCGAGGCGGGTCTTTCCGGACCCGGGATCACCCCATGCCATCACCTTGAGGTAGGTGTCGGACTTCGTTGCTTTCTTCGCGATTGGCATCTTCTCTTTCCTCACTTGGTCGCGGCGCCGGCCAGTCGGGCCAGGCCATCAAGCTGGGCGGGTGAGAGCGTTCCGCGGGACTGGAACTGACTCCGCAGCGACTCCACGAAGCCGTTGCGCGGGTTTCGGCGCTCCGCCTCCTCCAGCTGCTCGCGGATGCGGTCGGCGGGGTCGGTCAGGCGAACCAGCTGGTACTTGCCGCAGTCGCAGGAGCGGACGCGCATCGTCTCGGTGGAGCGGTCATGGTCGGCCTCGGTCTGGCAGGTGTCACAGAAGGGCATTGGGCACCTACTCGTCGTGATCCGGGCCATCGTTGGCCCGCTCGGCGCAGGCCTCCGCCCATTCCTCGTCGATCGCCTTGCGATGCTCGCGGAGCGCCGCTTCCCAGATCTCGCCATCGCCCAGGGCGATCTCGAGGACGTGATCGAGAATGTGGTTGGGAGGGCACGGCTGCGAGGAAATGCGGCCCCACTCGTTCCTGACCTTGCGCGCGAGGACGCGGAGCAGGATCCCCACCTCCTCGTCGCTGTCCATCTCGGCATCGGGTCGCGGGTCATGGGTGACCCAGTGGTCGTATGCGCTCATCATCAAGCGGCCTTCCTTTCGCTCTCGCATGTGTGGGGCGCGCTCCAGGGTCCGACGCAGGCGGGGCAGAGATCGGGATTGTTGCGGGCGAAGCGGGACCGCCCAACCTCGCACTCGCAGAACTCGAAGGCTCCGCCTTCCTCGTGCCAGCCGCCGGTGCCGTTGCACTCGGGGCAGCGGGGGGTGCTGGTGAAGGGCGGGTTGAAGTCGTCCATCACGCATACCTCCGGTAGATCACGGGCGCGTCCATATAGCCCTCCGGGTTCACGGCGATCGCCCACTCGAGCTGTTCAGGCGACGAATAGGGGCTGGCAAAAATCTCGCGGGTGCGATCCATTACCTGCTTCCATTCCAGTTCAGTGGCCGGCAGGCCAGTTTCCCGGTTGATCAGCATCACGCCACCCGCCCTTCCTGTTCGGCCTGCCACTGCTCGAAGCGCTCCTGGGCGATCGAATAGGCCTCGGCCTGGGAGTAGTAGTGGTGGCCGTTGGCCTTTCGCCATGCCTGAAGGTCGCGGTAGATAGCCTTCTGGATGGCGTTGTCCACCATCCGGATCTCGTCCAAGAGGGCGCCTTGGTAGAAGTTGAGGAAGCCGTTGTGATTCGTCTCCTCTGCCTCCTGCTTGAGCCGCACCAGGGCTTGCCGAACCTCGCGAAGCGTGGCAGTATCGAACTGTGCCTTGTCCACAGGGCTTCCGAGGTCGTTGCGGGTACCAGCCGCAGCGGCCTCATTCTTTTGTGCGGTGTTCGTGTCCACCTTGGTCTCCTTCCTGGCGCCTATGCGCCGCGCTCCACACGGGTCTCGATCCACTCCTGGACCTTGTCAGCTCGCCACCCCACGCTGTTAGGCCCCAGCTCGACCTGCCGAGGAAACTCACCTCGAGCGATGAGGCGGTAGATGGTGGGGCGGCTGAGGCCTGTCCGGGTGATCACGTCCTTGAGGCGGAGAATCATGACCGCCTCCCAAAGAGCGAGGCGATCGCCGACCACCAGGTCCGGCGCCGCAGTGACTTGGCTTTGCGGCCGGTGACGAGCTTGCCGCGCCCGTCCGTGGCGAGTAGCAGACCGATGCTGGGCATGGCGTGCGGATCTCCTTTACATCTGTTAACAAGTTGGGGAAACTGGGGAAGATCTAGGCAGACCCACCGTCCCGCCAGAAACGACGGGTAACGATGTGGCCGATCAGGGAGTTGGAAACGCCGTACTGACGAGCAAGCTCTCGTTGGGTGATTCCTCCGGCTGCGTACCTAAACCTGATCTCGTCAACCTGCTTGGAGGTGAGCTTTGATTGGCCATTCTGTTCGCCTAGATGGACTTTGTTGCGGTTTCGCCCCTTTGCGACCATGTCGGCGTTGTTGTCTGCCACGGTCCCGAGAAACAGGTGGTCAGGGCGCACGCAGGGAGGATTGTCGCAGTGGTGACAAACGCAGATCCCTTGCGGAACGTTTCCGCTGGTCAGTTGGAAAGCGATCCGGTGAGCCCTGAGGTAACGCCCCTTCAGGATAAACAGGCCGTAGCCGCTATCGTTCCGCATTCCCGTCCAAACCCAGCAAGCGTCCGACTTGTCGACCTTGGACCAGAAGCGTTCCACATCACTTGGTGCGAGCATCGTGGTCCTCCCTTTACGCCGCCGGTGGATTGGGGGTGGCGCTCGGGGGCCGGCCGGTCAGCTCGTCAATGGTGGTTCCCCAGCCGTTGGCCATCCGCTGCAAGACCTCGAGACCAGGCTTGTGCGTCCCGCGCTCGTACTTGGCAAGCTGGTCCCGGTGAATCCCCGCTGCGGCCGCGGCCTTTCCTCGGGTGTCGAATCCCGCCTTCTTCCAGGCGTCCTTGATGCTCTTCATTTGGCTCCTCCGTTAGGTCCAATTCAACCTAGCTGTGAACAGCATAGGTCGAAATAAACCTTAGGTCAATACAGACCTAGGTTAAATTTAGGTAAACCGGTACGATGAAGCAAGCTATGTCAGATTTGACACATACGTTGGCCGACAGAGTGGTGAAGCTGAGGGCCCAGAAGGGACTCAGCTGTAATCGCCTGGCCGAACTAGCCGAGGTCGATCAAAGCAACCTGAGCAAGATGGAGGGCGGCAAGAAGGCCTTCACCGACTCCGTCTTGAAGGCGATCGCCCCTCACCTAGGTGTGCCACTTGCCGAGCTGAAAGCCTGGGCCGCCCTAGAAGGTCAGGATGAAGCAGTTCGGGTCGAGATGGCCAAGGAGCTGCTGAGCGACGCTGAAGTCTTCGAGCGCGCCGCCTCATCGATCCTCGAGGCCAAAGAGAGGGTGCAGCTGCACCGCGAACGCAAGGAGCGAATTGACTCCGAGCTGGCCGCGCTTCAGGCCGAAGAGCAAGCGCTCCGCCGCAAGGCTCGGACCCCGGAAGAGGAGGAGCGCCTTCGCCAGGTTTCCCATGCGATAGCGGTTCGGTCGGTGGACAGCCGATACGCGCCCAGGGACGTGGCCGAGGCTGAGCAGCGGTTGGCCAGGGAGTCGGCGGTCACATCCGAGATGGATCCCGTTGAGCAGCATGCCCGCGAAATCCTCGCCACCCTCAAGCCGGAAGAGATTCGAGCCCTTCGCCAACTGCCAGCGGATCGGCTTCGCCAGCTTCTTGCTCGGCTAGGAACTCCCGAATGATCGCGACCGCGCGGTCAACCTTCCTCTGGTCCTCTGCCGAAATGGGCGGATCCTCGGGGACCGGCATCCCGGCCTCTCGCATTTCGCGCCGGACCAGCTCGCGCTCCGATAGGATGGCGAACCAGTCACGATTCTGGACCGCTGACAGCAAGCGCTGCCGCGTCGCTTCCATCTCGGTGTCGTCGTATGGAGTGTACAGGCGATCGGTGCTGTTGCGCATTACGCCACCCCCCATCCAGCTTCAAGCTGGGAGCGAAGGAAAGTAGCCATGCCTGGGCCTACGACCTCGCAGAGGCGGTCCAGGTATGCGGGCGTCTCTCGCTCATACCGCTCAGCCCTTTGCAGGCCCAGTGCCCGATTCACGGTTTCCAGACACCGGTCCGTCTGCCGCTCGATACCGATGAGCACCCCCAGGAGCTGGATGAAGTCGTTTTCGATGCGGCCCCTCAGCTCGGCGTTGCGCATCGCCAAGTCGGCGAGCTGGTCGTGAATCGGGGCGTCGTTGTGAGCTGCCATGACCGTGTCTCCTTGCATCCATATGGTAGCAATCGAACGAATGTTCTATCAAGCGTCGTAAAAGCGTCAGGTGATGCGGATCACGCAGACGGCCGTCAGGCTGTGAGCGACTCGTGAAGGGAGTCTTAAGGATTATGAAGGGGTTCTTAGGGTGGTCCTCTGCGATGCTAGTCGCTTTGACCGGCATTTCGTTGGCATCGGCTGTGGGTTGTCAAGGGGTGGTGAACGCAATCAATTCCCTGCCAACGCCAGTCCCGTCACCTAGCCCAACCCCCAATCCTGCAACCCTGGTAACGGTTGTCAATAAGCAATGGGTACTTGATGGGGGTTATGACTACATCAGAGGATCTGTCCAGAATGGCAGCGATCAGACTGTTAGATATTGGAAGCTGACAGCATTCTATAAGAACTCGAGCGGCGATATCGTTGACTCCGCGTTTACCAACGATCTGGAGGACCTGCTGCCGGGAGCCTCAAAGAAGTTCGAGATCATGCATAAGGCAAGCCCCGAGATTACCTCTGTATCGGTTGTCTTCTCGAAGGTGGAGTTCAAGTAGGTGCCTGGCTTTCCACCGGGATCACACCGTAACCCCTGCAAGGTCTGCAAGCCATGACCTTCGTTGACCGAACCGCCTACTACTCCCAGGTCATGCCCGACCTCTACGGCCTCTACCTGGCTGCCGATGACGGCCTGGGCGAGGTCGTGGCTTGGCGGGTCAGAGGCGAGTGGTTCGTCGAAGTCTTCCGGCGCCAGGCCGAAGGCGAGGACTCCCGCGGCGTCTTCTCCCGGGCGGTGCCAGACGAGGAGACGGCGGTCGAGCTGGCGAGGGCGATCGTTGGGGCGCTGAGCGGGGGATGGGACATGGGGACGATTGGGGAGACAGTGAAGGGTTGAGGGGGATCTGCCCTCTGTTGAACTAGGCCCCCACAATCTCCCCCAGCCTCGCCGCCCACCGCTCCAGTGCCTGACGCTTCTCCTTGTCGTACTTGTGCCGGTTGTAGACCTGGTTGGTGACCCCCTTCTCGGCGTGGTTCAAGACCCGCTCGACGTGGAGTTCCGGGATACCAAGCTCTACCATGTAGGTGGAAGCGGTCCGGCGCAGGTCATGGAGCACGAACGAGACACCCGACTCCGTCACGACCTGATCGGCTGCCTTCTGGGGGTTCATGATGGGCTTGCCAGTCTTGGGGTTCGGAAAGACCCACTCGCACGGGCTGGGCTCTTCCCCCTTCTTCGCCCAGGTGCGCGGCTGGGCCTGGATAATAGCCAGAGCCATGGGTGACAGCGGCACCCGGTGAGCCCGGTTGGGCTTGGTGAACTCTTTGGGGATGTTCCACCATCCCCCTTCGAGGTCGAGATCCTGCCAGCGCATGTGTTCGATCTCGCCGCCACGCTGGGCGGTGATCAGGCGCATCTTGAACATGGGGCCGTTGCAGCCCCGCAGCTTCTTGGAGTCGCCGAACACGGCCCACACCTTGCAAATCTCCTCCACGCTGAGCACGCGGTCGCGCCGGTTCTCGGGAGCGATCTTCGGGATGTCCCGTACCGGGTCGTAGCTCTCGAGCACGTCGACCTGGTTAGCCCACTTGTACATGGTCTTGAGGACCGCGAGCGTGCGATTGGCGGCGATGGGGGCGCCATTCCCCTTCTTGCCCGTCCGGGCGACCGCTTCGAGCAGCTCGATGAACTCCCGCTTACGGATCTCGTGGGCCGGGCGATCGCCGAGATCGCCCAGGACGTTCCGATCAAGGAGCTCCTGGTCGCGGTCCCAGGTCTTCTTTCCCTTGGCTTTGGCGTAGCGCTCGATATACTGTGCGGCCAGCTTCTTGAGGGTGAGGACGTCAGGCTCCTCGGGCTTCTTCTTCGGGTCGATCCCGGCCCTCACGCCCTCGAGAATTTCCTGCGCGCGCTTGCGGGCCTCTGCGAAGCCGAGGTGAGCCTTGGAGTAGTGCCCCAGGTCGAACACCTGTTTGCGTCGCTCGCCCGGCATGCGGTAGGTGATCTGCCAGACCTTCCGGCCGGTATGGCTCATTCGCATGGCGAGGGCCCGGACGATCGTGTCCGATCGGATCTCGCGCCCCTCGGCGACTTTGCCCTTGTCGATCCAGAGCTGCGTGAGTTTCTTGGTTGGCTCGGGCATACATCCTCCGTGTATGCCCATCTGTATACCCAATCGGCTGCGCTTGGTCGAGAATCGGAGACAATTCTTGAGCTTGTGTGAGACGACCATGCCCAGCAAGGACGCTCATCCATAGGCAATCCGACCATGTTCGTGCCATCTTATGGCGTCTCACGGAATCTCGCGGGTTTGCGGCTCCCCAGGGGCCTCATAATCCCTTGGTTCAGGGTTCGAATCCCTGCGCCTCCACTACGTAACCATGCGGGTTTCGACCTTGGTGGTTTCATTTTTCTCTGTAGGGTGCCGTATAGGGTGCCAAATAGACTGCAATCCTATGCACCTATTTGACCTCAACTGAGCTGGAAACGGGCACGAATAGGACGCACGAGTTTCGAGACGTACGATGTACGGCGCAACGAAAACCGAACCGCCGAGCGGGTCGCTAGCCTGTTACAATCCTTGGTGCGATCCCAACTACAGTAGAGGCGGCGGGTTCTTGAGCTGCCCGAGCCTACTATTGACGAGGCGGACCCCTGTCCAGGCATCGTGCAAGGGACGCGACGACAGGATGCTTGCAACCACAACCATGCCGAAGATCAATCCCACGGCAGCCGCGGGCCAGTATCCGGTGAGCAAGCCCACGACACATCCCCACGCACCGACGAGCTTGATGGCCGCGCGGCCACACAGTTGACGGGGTGTCGCATGGTGCTCTGCACCCACGATCCGGAGTCCTGAAAGCCATTTTCCAGGCGATCGGTCAAAAACGGCCTCTGTCCCTACAATGAGTAGGACGGCGAATGGAACGGTATAGACGACTTCTCCGAAGGCCCCCAGGATGAGCGGAAGGGTCCCCTTCCAAACCGAAGCCGGATTATCGATCTGAAGCATCACGACGGCCCGTTCGGCAAAAAAACGACCGATGGGTGTGCCTGAAAGTAGCAACGCTGTCCCTAGACCGAGCAGGGAATCAATAGCGGCCGCAGCCATCCGTCGTAAACCGAGATCCGGCTTCAATTCTTCTGCATGGTGACGGTTCCGTGACCGCCGGTCGCGGAGGTGAATTGGAAGGTCCCGTTGATGGCCGAGTCCGTCGCAGTACCGGTGAACGTGAAGGCGCCATAGTTCAACGAGCCCGTGACCGTACCCGATCCCGAGCCGTTGCCGCCATTCAGGGTCGCGGTACCGTTCCCAACCGCATTGGAACTGAAATTTAGCGTGATGGAGTTTCCGGAAATGGAACCGCTCGCGGTTCCGGTCTGGTTCCCGAGTCCGAGCGAGGTCAGGTCGATAGACCCCGTGGCCGTCACGTTGGTCCCACTGACGTTGAAGGTAGCGGCCAGCGCGCCGGATTTGCTATACCGCGTATCGTTCCAGGTGCCGGTCCAATTGCCCGCGACCGAAGGAAGGGCCGAAGAGCTGGTCGTCGGCGCGCTGCTAGCGCCAGGGCTGGGTATGCTGCCGATGGTCGAACAGCTAAGTAGCAGCGCAAGGCCACCAGCAAGAGAGGCGAAGGCGAGAAGGGTCGTTTGCTTGCTCATAATGGGTGATTCTAATCGTTATGGCTCGCCGCGTCGAGTGGGCTTGCTCCGATTGTGGACAGTTGGCTATGCGGTTAGCCGTCTGCGCACAGGCAGACTTACCGCAACCTTAAAGCCTCCTTCAGAATCTCATGCCTTCACGGTTCGATAACACCCGAGTGAGTGGGGCAGGTCCCCGGGGAATTGGAGGTAGTCATGCGTATCGGCCAATCGTTCAACGCCCTCCCGCCAAGCCCGGTTTCGACCGGTGGAGGCCCGCAGCCCGAGGTGACCGAAGCCTCGACCATGGCGCCCGATCGCTTCATGGCGCGGACGCGCACCCCCGAGTTCCAAAAGCTCACCGCGCTGCAGCGGCATGCGGCCTTCTTCGATCAGAACGGAGATCGCCGCCTCACGTTCTCGGAGATCAAGCAGGGCTTCAAGGACCTCGGGGCCAACGCCGTCACGAGCAGCGCCGCGGCCGGCGTGTTCGTCGCGGCCTTTGGGCCGCTCACCAATGGCAAGCCCTCCCTCACGGTCAACCTCGATCGCATCGAGCGCGGCAAGCACCCGAGCGATACCGAGGCGTTCGATGCGCAGGGCCGTGCCAACCCCGAGCGCGTCCAGCACCTCATGACCTACGACACCAATCATTCGGACTCGCTCAGCCGTGACGAGCTGAAGCACATGATTGCCGACAACAAGCATGACGTGCGCGGCAACGTGACCTCCAAGGCCGAGTTCGGTCTTTTGCTCGCAGTAGGCGCCGACAAGACAGAGCTGGACGCAGCCGGCAAGCCCATCCCCGCCATCTCGCGGGGTCGGTTGCAGTCCTTCTACGACGGCACCCTGTTCTACCAGCTCGCTGACGCCACGGCTGCCGCCAAGGCCAGCGGCGCAGCCGAGCAATCATCGCTCGCGAAGCGCTTCCTCCAGAACGCGTTCCACCTGTAGGCACAAGCCAAGACGGGCGCCCGGGGCCCGCGGCATGGACTCGCCCGAATCGCCGAGGGCCGTCACCCTTGGCCGTGGTGCGACCTGACACCGTATGGCTCGACAGGCATTGCCGCTGGGAGCACTGGGTATAAACCCTTCGGAAGGGCGCCCGCTAGCCGGTTGGTAGGGTCAGTTCCATGCGAAGGCTGTGGATACGGACGCTTCACGCCTTGGCGATCGCCGCCTTCGCCACGTGGGCGCTCGCCTTTTTCTACACGGTGCAACTCGTCGGGAAACCCTATCCGGGCTTCCTGTTCGATACCGGTGCCCACGTCGAAGTGGCCGTCGACTCGCGGCCCGAGAGCGCCGGGATCAAGGCGGGGCTCCGTCCCTACGACACCCTGCTCAAAGCGAACGGCCGTCCGATCACGTGTAACGCCGACCTGCAGCGCCTCGTGGCCACCGTTCCACTCGGGACGCCGATCGCCTACCGCTACGAGCGTGATGGCAAGCAAGGCAGCGCGACGGTCCGGACCGAGGTGTTCCACCTGTCCGACTTCGTGAGCCTGGCCCTTCCGCAGCTGCTCATCGGGTGCCTCTTCCTGCTGATCGGCGCCGTCGCCTTCTGGATGAGGCCGGCCCTTGCCGGGGCCCAGGGGCTGTGCTTGACCTCGATCGTCATCGGCCTGGACTTGTCCCTGTCAGTCGACTTCAGCAACAGCCTGGCCACCCTGAACGACTTCCTGGACTTCTCTCTGGGCGGCGTCGGGCTGTTCTTCAGCCAGGTCTTTCCCGAGCAGCGGGCCATCTTCCGTAGGCAGCCCTACTGGTTGCTCTTGCTTCTGGTGCCCCCCATCCTGGTGGCCACGAAGCTCGTTCCCTACAACTACGAACTCTTTTCCACCTGGGCGGGCATCGGCATCCTCGGTTTCCTCGGAAACCTCGTGGTAGCAAGGGTCAGGACCCGAGAGCCGGTCATCAAGAAGCAGGCGACCATTGTCCTGACCGGGACCGCCGTGGCGTTCCTCCCCTACTTCGGCCTCGTCCTCGTCCCGTTCATCGTCGGAAAGCCTTCGAGCATCGACACAATCCCCTATCTCGCCTCCATCTTCGCGATGACGCTGTTTCCGTGCTCGATCGCCTATGCCATCATCCGGCACCAGATGTTCGACATCGAGGTCGTCATCAAGCGCACGGTGGTCTACGGCTCGGTCGTGGGCGCGCTGACCGCCGTCTACGTCCTGATCCTGTCCCTGTTCCGACTGATCCTCGACGCTGGCCTGGGTGCTTCGGGCAGCCCGATCGGCAACGTCCTGGCCGCGGCCATCGTGGCCGTCATGTTCGCGCCGTTGCGCGATCGCACCAAGCTCGTGGTCGATCGCCTCTTCTTCCGCGGCCGCTACCAGTTCGACGCCGTGGTCACCGAGTTCGGCGAGAAGGCCCGCGAAATCCTCGACTCCCGGCAGCTGCTGTACGCCTTCTTGCATCAGATCGACCAGGCCTTGCACCCGGCCTACATCGCCGTGCTGGCGAGACCGGCCAGCGCCAATGAACTCGTGCTCACCGACTCGCTCGGCCTCGATGGCCGGATGATCGTCCTGCCCGTCGATCATCCGGCCATCGAGGCGGTCTACCTGGCCCGAAAGCCCATCTCCGACGAGCCCACCGTGCTCGAGGGACTGCCCGAGAACTGGTTGCTACCCCTGTCCGTCAAGGGGGAGCTGAACGGCTGCGTCCTGGTGGGCCCCCGCAAGTCGGAGCAGGCCTACACGGAGCAGGATCGGCGCTTGCTCGTCAGCCTCTCCCAGCAACTGGCCGTGTGGTTGAAGGTGGCCCAGCTGTTCGACGACTTTACCCGTCGCACCACGGAGCTCAAGGACCTGGTTCGCATGTACGAGGAGGCCATGGTCCAGGCGATGACCGATCCGCTGACCGGGTTGCACAACCGGCGCGCCTTCATGGAGTTCGCGACGCGCACGGTCGCAGAAGCTCGCCGCTACGATCGGCTGCTTTCGCTGATCCTCTTCGACATCGACCACTTCAAGCAAGTCAACGACCAATACGGCCATACGACCGGGGACCAGGTGATCGCCGTGGTGGCCAAGGGCTTGTCAAACAGCGTTCGCTCCGCCGACGCGCCGGCCCGGTGGGGCGGCGAGGAGTTCGTCGTCGCCCTGCCCGAAACCGACCTGCCCTCGGCGATGCGGGCCGCCGAACGCATTCGCCAGTCGGTGGAGCATCAGATCATCTCGGACGGGGATGGAAAGTCACTTCCGACCATCACGGTGTCGCTCGGAGTCGCGACCTTGCGACCCGAGGACACACTGGAAACCTTGATCGAGCGAGCCGATCGCGCCCTTTACGTCTCCAAGGCCAAGGGGCGCAATCAAGCGCAAACCCTCGATGACCTCGGAGCCGTCAAAGGGATCCTGCTTCCGCCGGCCTGACCCGCGTCCCTGAAGGATCAGGACCAGGACTGCAGCTCGACCAGGTTTTCCTCGGGGTCCAGGACGTAGGTAAACGTCAGGGTTCCGGCGCCAGGAACCTCGCGGGTGACGATCGTGCCGTGTTCCTTCCCGCCCGCCGCGACCACCTCTCGGCAGGCCTGAGCCACGTCCTCGACCTCGAAGGCCAGATGGCCATAACCTAGACGGTTCGCGGCCGCCTCAGGTTTCTCCAGCCAGCGGCCATAGCGGTAGATCTCGAGCGTCGGGCCCTCGTCTCCCCAGCCGGGAAGCCTGAGGTGCTCCCCTTCCAGCGAGGCCTCCGCGACCCCGGTCCCGGCAGACAGCCAATCTCCGGATTGCTGGCGCCGAGGCGGAACGGGCACGCAGCCGAAAACGTCCTGGTAGAACCGGCTCAAGCGTTGCCAGTCACGGGCGATCAGGTTCGTGTGCTTGTAGGTGGCTTTCATGGGGGCTCCTTTGTCGCTCGCTCCCATGAGTACCGAGGACTCGCCTCCCTGGCAAGGGTGGTTGTGCGATACTGAGGGCCGCGATACCGGCCATCTTACCAGCAGAAGGAGCCTCCATGCCGCCGCAACCGTTGGGACTGATGGATCGCCTCCTGGGAGTGCCGCTCGCCTCCCACGAGGAAGAGGAGAACCGGGTCAACGTCGCGACGGGCATCCCCATGCTCGGGCTCGACGGGCTCTCGTCGGCGGCGTACGGCCCCGAGGCCGCCCTCACACTGCTCCTGCCCCTCGGCGTCGTCGGCCTCCACTTCATCGGCCCCATCATCGGGATCATCCTGGTCATCCTGTTCATGCTCTACCTCTCCTACCGGCAGACCATGGAGGCCTATCCCTCGGGGGGTGGCTCCTACACGGTCGCCAAGGAGAACCTCGGGCTGAGGGCAGGGCTCCTCGCCGCGGCCTCCCTCTTGCTCGACTACATCCTCAACGTCGCGGTCGGCATCTCGGCCGGGGTCGAGAACCTCGTCTCGGCCTTCCCCGCCCTGCAGCACGACATACTGCCCCTGTGCCTCGGCGTCCTGGCCTTGATCACCCTCGTCAACCTGCGCGGCATCCGCGAGTCCGGCGTCGCGTTCGCCCTTCCGACCTACTTCTTCGTGGGCACCCTGTTCGTCGTGATCGGCAAGGGGGTCTACGCGGCCATGACCCACGGCGGGGCGCCCGTGCCGGCGATCGCCCCCACCCCCCTGCCCGCCGTGACAACCACGGTCAGCCTGTGGCTGCTCGCCAAGTCGTTCGCGAGCGGCTGCACGGCCATGACCGGCGTCGAAGCGGTGGCCAACGGCATTGGAGCCTTCGTCGAGCCCCGGGTGAAGAACGCCCAGCGCACCCTGACCGCGATCGTCGTCATGCTCGCGGGCCTGCTCGCGGGCATCGCCTACCTGTCGCTCGCGTACCACATCGGGGCCCCCGACCCCGACAAGGGCGGGCCCAGCGTCGTCTCCCAGATGGCTGCGGCCGTCGTGGGCCGCGGCTGGTTCTACTACCTGACCATGGGCAGCGTCATGGTCGTCCTCGCCCTCTCGGCCAACACGAGCTTCGCCGGCTTCCCGCGGCTGTGCCACCTGCTCGCCCACGACGGCTTCTTGCCCCGCATCTTCGTCAACCGGGGCCGGCGCCTCGTCTACTCGGGAGGCATCCTGGTCCTGACCGCGCTCTCCGGACTGCTGCTCATCGCCTTCGGGGGGGTGACGGATCGCCTCATCCCGCTCTTCGCGGTGGGGGCGTTCGGGGCCTTCACCCTGTCCCAGGCCGGGATGGTCATGCACTGGCTGAAACAGAAGGATCGGCCGTCCCCCGTGTCGATCGCGGTCAACGGGGTGGGGGCGATCGCCACGGGCATCGCCCTCGTGGTCGTGCTCGCGGCCAAGTTCCTCGCCGGGGCCTGGATCACCATGCTCCTCATCCCCGGGATGCTCTACCTCTTCGTCAAGACGCGCGAACACTACGACTGGGTCGAGCGCCAGATCGCGTATTCCGGCCCCCTCGACCTCACGCGCCTCGAGCCGCCCATGGTCGTGGTGCTGGTCAACTCCTGGAACCGGCAGGCCGAACTCGCCATGCGCTTCGCGGCCTCGATCTCCCCGGACGTCATGGGCCTGCACATCGCCACGGACGACGAGGAAGGCCACGGCGCCCGGAGGTCAGACGCCCTCCAGCGAACCTGGGACGAACAGGTCCGCGAGCCGCTCATCCAAGAGGGCCGCACGCCACCGGAGTTGAGGATCGTCCCCTCCCCCTACCGCCAGCTCTTCAAGCCGCTGCTCGACCTGCTGGACGAGCTGAGCCGCCTGCATCCGACCCGCACGACGGCCGTCGTGATCCCGGAGATGGTCGAAGCCCGCTGGTACGACATCTTCCTGCACAACCACCGCGCGGCGGTGTTCAAGACGGCCCTCCTGTTCTCGGGCCGCAGCCGGGTGGCCGTGATCAACCTGCCCTTGTACATCTCCTGAGCCTCGCCGGCCGACCGACTCACCGCGAAGCCGGTCCCGTCACCTGAACCGAGGCCGTCACGGTGAGACCAGCGGTCGCGGCCGTGACGGTCACGAGGGAGGTCGAGGCCCCCGGCACGACGTTGGCGAAGCCGGTCGACGTGAAGGTGAGCTCGCCAGACGGAGCGGCCGACCAGACGGCGGTTGTCGGCAGCTGCTGGCCGTTGCTCATCTGGGCCACCAGGGTGATGGCGGTGCCGTGCGGGAGGGTCGCGTTGGCGGGATCGCTCGTCAGCGACGCGTTGAGCGGCACCATCAGCAGGGTCTTCGGGAAAGGCGAGGGCGTCGGCTGGGGGGAGGGAGTGGCCGAGGACGACGAGGTCGAACCTTGTCCAGAGCCCGATCCGATGCCGCCGGTTACCCCAGAAGAGCCAGTTCGTTGCGTGGACGATCCCAGCACCACCGGCGAGCCGTCATCCGCCTGGGCACACGCCACCAGCAACGCACAGCCGGCCACCGAAGCGAGCCTAAGCAGCGCGTTGTTTAGAAATGGCCCCACTTGGAGGTTTCCCCCCTGGATGGTGGGGTATTTCTTTATGCCGACATGCTTAGTAAACGTAGGCATCGAGAGTTCCCATGACCGTGAAGGTCGAGACGCCGTAGACTTGAGCGCCGATCCTCACCGTCACCGGGCCCGACACGGCCGCCGCCGGGACGATGACGCTCAGGTAGTTCAGCGAGGCGCTGGCCACTGACGCCGTCGCGTTGACCCCCGAGAAGGTGACGAGGTTGTTGGTCGACAGGGGCACGACCTGGCTGAAGGGGGCTCCGCGGAACGTGACGAGGTCCCCGACGCTGGCCGACGCCTGATCGATCGAGAGGATACCAGCTGCGGCGCTGTAAAAGAAACGGTTGACTGCCGAATCGTAGGCCACCCCGGCGACCGGATCGCTGTCGCTGGCCAGCATGGTCGTCACAAGCCCCTTGACGTTCGTGAACTCCGTCCCGGACACGTTCGTGACGGGAGTGAAGTTCTCCGGCGAGACCTGCAGCATGCCGATCAGGGACGTGGGCGCCACCTGGCCGCTACCCTTGAGGTTGGCGATCGCCGCAAGGGCCGTCGTGCCCTCGTACACGGTGATCGCTCCAGGAATGCCGTTGGTGATCGATAGCCAGCCGGTCAACTGGTACTTGAGGATCGTCCGCACCCGGGCCACGCTCCGGCCCGCCGCATTGCTGTACAAGCCCTTGGCAGCCTCGAGGACGTAGGTGTTCCCGACCGTGGGCACGAAGCCGTTCGGGAACGGGGGGGTGATGAAGAAAGAGCCGCTGGCGTTCGTGATGGTGGTGGCGACGGTCGAGTTCGTGGTCGTGTCGATCA
>Ga0209979_1000578_pt1 | contig 47826 bp, 48 predicted proteins | sample AnhtaG_FD_183114 | JGI IMG/M metagenome (GOLD analysis project Ga0209979, IMG submission 183114) | Deep subsurface microbial communities from Anholt, Denmark to uncover new lineages of life (NeLLi) - Anholt_01485 metaG (SPAdes) (version 2) | ecosystem: Environmental > Aquatic > Marine > Oceanic... | reverse complement strand
CCGTCCAGTTTTCATCCGCTTTGAGCAGAATCCGGGCTCGTGTGAGTTTGCGGGCCCTTTCCTTACCAGCTGAAAGCATCTGACGCAGAGAGTCTCGCTCTTCTTGCGTCAATGTGACGATATATTTGTTAGCCATTCCTACCTCCATACTTGTTTAGGAGGTAGATTACCCGATTTCCCGAAATCCGTCAAACCATCCTTGACAGAGCACTAGTCAAGCATACAACGAGTCTTTGCTGGAAAGAGCGAGGGAATTACACAAACGCGTGGAAGTTGCTCGTCCGCTATTTTACGGTGACGAAGAAGTCTCTAGCCCTCTAACAAGGCTTGGAAAGATCACTGGAACAGCAGCGGCGCCAGACTACACACCTACCGCTCTCGACTTCGACTGCTTTGAAACAGATGTTCAAGTTCTAAAGGAAGAGTTGGCTGTTCTGGAAAAGTCGTTGTCAAAGTGAGGAGTAGCGGCAGCAAACACATGGCTAGCGAACATGCGCTTCTCGCTCCTGAACAACTCGGACGCCCCTCCTAGTCGTGCTCCCAAAAAGGGTTGCTGGCCCCAGAGGGCGCACGTCGTCAGCCTGAACCATTTGCCGAAATCGCGCTGTGCGCCTGTCGCCACCATGCCCGCCGACAAGCACCTCTACCACTGGCAAATCGAGGCGACGGATTGGCAGATTGACGCGCTGGTGGTTCAGTTGTACGGGTTGACGGAGGAGATAGCGGTGGTGGAGGGAGGCTGACCCGCTACAGAGCAGCGCCCCGTGAACGGGGCTAGCCGGGTTCAGCCGGTGCCGCTTTGTAGCACGGGCACTTCATGCCCGTGCGGGAGGCCGACGTCCGAGATCGCACCGCGCGCACCGACGATCTCATTGATCAGATCGTCTACCGGCTCTACCGGTTGACGGAGGAGGAGATTGCGGCGGTAGAGGGGCGGTCAGGGGTATAGTGGCGACCGCCGCTCCGCCCGCCGATGAAGTCGTCGGGCTACGGAGCAGCGCCCGATCAATCGGGCTTTATACGTCTAACCGCCGCCTTCAATGGCAACAAAGCGAAAGGAACATACGATACAATGCCTTACTGGCAACTGTTCTACCATTTGGTTTGGTCAACTAAGAACCGTCGCCCCCTACTTACCCCCCAGGTAGAGAAACACATCTATGGCTTCTTGACCAGCAAGGCCGTGGGGCTCAAAGGTGTTGTCTACGCCATCGGCGGCACTGTCAATCACGTTCATATGGTCGTGTCTATACCCCCTGCTATTTCAGTGTCCAAGTTCATTGGGCAAATTAAAGGTGTGGCCTCGACGAAATTCAGCAAATCAGGCATCAGCGATGTGCGTTTCAAGTGGCAGGATGAATACGGCGCTTTCTCATTCGACACCAAACGCCTGCCTAATTACATTGCCTACGTCGAACGCCAAAAAGAGCATCACGCAGAAGGTACCACTATTCCTATCTTGGAGCATATGACATCTGAGAACGTAGGCCCACGGTTGGTACGAGAGGGCACGCCACTCTACGTGACAGGAGCGAACAGCTGGCGAGAGGAGCTGATGAAATTAAGCTCTCTCGCGGAAAAGAGAATCACTCAGCCGGATTCATCCGGCGCCGCTCCGTAGCACGGGCACTTGGTGCCCGTGCGGCTGGCTACGCGGGAGAATGGGAGATCTAGATGGATTGGCGGGATCAAATCGAGATCAACCTTAACATTAAGGGCGGCAAGCCAGTGATCAAGGGCACTCGGGTGCCTGTCCAGGTGGTGGTAGACGCGATGGCCGGTGGGGCTTCGTTGGAGGAAGTCACTGAGGCCTATGCTGTCACAGTCGAACAGGTGCAGGCCTGCCTGGCTTTTACCGCCGAGATTCTGCGAGAGGAACAGTTCCTTGCGATGCCTGGTTAATGAATGCGTTCCGACCTGTGTCCGCTATCCAGAGTAGCCATTCCGCTTCAGTCAAAGCGAAACAAGTTTCGCACTCCGATTGAAGGGGTGCCATGTCAGGAGGTTAGAACCGATGATCTATGAACACTGGGATGTAGTTGACCTCGATCCCGTCGCCTGGCGCAACCTGGGGCCCTACTTCGATCCCCGCAACTTCACCACCCGTGGTGACCCCTCAGAGCGCACGCTGTCCATCCTGCACGATGGTGGGCGTGTGTTGAAGGTTTGGGACTCGGAAGAGGGCGCCCGCGATGACATACATCTAGGTGTCATCGCTGATCCGCTGGCCACGGCCAAAGAGCTGTACGAGTCAAACCAGGGCTGGGATGGGGTTCAGATCTTCGAAAAAAAGAGTGTGCTGAGCTTCGCCCACAAAGCGCAGGAGTCGGTCCACGCCGAGTGGGACTTGGACGAGTACATCGCCTGGGTGTGGGAACTGGCCGACGCCGATCCGGAGGGGCTGTGCTACTACCCTCCACGGCCGAAGCACTGGAATGGCTGGCACTACAGCGAGGTGAGACATTTCGTCGAGGAGGTGATCCCCGACGACTCCACCCTCGTCTTGGGCGTAATCGAGGATGGGGCGCTGTGGGCCGGGCTCATCCTCGGAGTCAGGGATCGCAAGATCAAGCTGGTTACCACCTTCGACGCCCTGATCCCCCTGGGGCTGGGCCTGGTCACGCGCCTGGAGGACATTGACGAAATGGTCGCTCTGGTGGCCCGCAAGTTCGATCCACCGGCCGCGGCCCTCTTCTGCGCCCGCCAAATCTTCGAGGAGTGGATGCGGGCCGAGGACAAGGTGGGCACCCTCAAGCATGCCATCGCTGGGGGAGAGGCGGTCCTCAATCCCGGAGCTGAGTACCTGGGATAAGGAGAGTGGCAACAATGGCCTATGTCATGGGTATTGACGTGGGAACAACGGGCAGCAAAACGCTGCTCGTTGATGAGGGCGGGGAGGTCATCGCCAGTGCGACGGTAGAATACCCCATGTACACCCCCCACCCTCTGTGGGCCCAGCAGGACCCGGCTGACTGGTGGCAGGCCACGGTAGAGAGCATCCGGAGGGTGCTGGCCGGTGCCGATGTCTCGGAGGTAAAGGGGCTAGGGCTCACGGGGCAGATGCACGGGCTGGTGCTGCTGGACAGAGCTGGGCAGGTGCTACGCCCCTGCATCATGTGGAATGACCAGCGCACCGGCCCCCAGTGCGCAGCCATCACCAAGAAACTGGGCTTTGACAAGCTCATTGAGTGGACGGCCAACCCGGTGCTGCCGGGTTTCACCGCCCCTAAGATCGTGTGGGTGCGGGAGAATGAGCCGCAGGTGTACGCTCGTGCGGCCAGGGTGCTCCTGCCCAAGGATTTCATCCGCTACAAATTGACGGGCGAGTTCGCAACCGACAAGGCCGGGGCCTCGGGGACCAGCCTCTTCAACGTCGTGGGGCGTACCTGGTCCCAGAATATGATCGAGGCGCTGGACATCCCTGCCCAGTGGCTTTCGCCCTCCTTTGAGGGACCGGAGGTGACAGGGGTTATTAGCTCCCATGCAGCGGAGTTGACAGGGTTGCCTGAGGGGCTCCTGGTGACCGCCGGCGGTGGGGACCAGGCAGCCCAGGCCGTGGGCACGGGGATCGTCCGTCAGGGCCTGGTCTCAGCCACACTGGGAACCTCAGGGGTGGTCTTCGCCCACACCGATGAGCCGCAGGTGGACCCCCAGGGACGGCTCCATTCCTTCTGCCACGCCGTCCCGGGAAAGTGGCACGTGATGGGAGTGATGCTCTCCGCTGGAGGCTCCTTCCGCTGGTTCCGTGACGCGCTGGGCCGGCTGGAGAAAGCAGCGGCCGGTCTCACCGGCCGCGATCCCTACGAGTACCTGACCGCCGAGGCAGCCCGGGCGCCGGTGGGAAGCGAGGGCCTCATCTTCCTGCCCTACCTCACGGGCGAACGGACGCCCTACCCCGATCCCAATGCCAGGGGTGCATTCTTCGGCCTGACGGTACGGCACGACAAGCCTCACTTGGTGCGCGCCGTGCTGGAGGGAGTGGCCTATGGCTTGCGCGACTCGCTGGAGCTGGTGCGCGACTTTGGGCTGGAGATAGAGCAGGTGCGTGGTTCTGGGGGCGGTGCTCGCAGCGAACTGTGGCGTCAGATCCTGGCCGATGTCTTCGCCACTGAGCTGGTGACTATCAACGTCACCGAGGGGGCAGCCTACGGAGCGGCGCTGCTGGCCGGCGTGGGGACTGGGATCTACTCCAGCGTCGAGGAAGCCTGCGATGCCACCATCCGCGTCGTGACCAGCACCGAGCCGAAGTCGGAGCATGTGGGGCTCTACAACGCCTATTACGCGGTGTACCGTTCGCTGTACGGAGCGCTGAAGCCGGCCTTCGACACAGTGGCCCAGGTGGTCGCCACTGCGTAGAAGCTTAACCTCCCGCAGGTCCCAGACCTGGGGGAGGTTTTTTCTCATTATTCATACCGCAAGGCCTCGATGGGATTGAGCCTTGCTGCTCGGTTGGCCGGGTAGAGGCCAAAGAAGAGACCCACGGCGATGGACACGCTGAGGGCCATGGCCACGCTTTGGGCGGTAACCAGGGCACGGGTGCCCCCCAGCAGAGGGGTGACCACCTGCGCACCGCCGTAGCCAAGCAGAACACCGACGAGACCACCCAGGAGGCTGAGCACCACTGCCTCTGCCAGGAACTGGGCCAGGATGTCGCTGCGCTTGGCCCCCACCGCCTTGCGGATGCCGATCTCGCGGGTGCGCTCGGTCACGGAGACCAGCATGATGTTCATGATGCCAATCCCGCCTACGACAAGGGAGATGGCGGCGATGCTGCCCAGGAGCACGGTGAAGGTCTCCGCTGTCTCCTGCACCATCTCCACGATCTGTGTCTGGTCATGCACGGTGAAGTCATCGGGCTGGCCGGGCGCCAGGCCATGGCGGGCCCGCAGGATGGCGGCCAACTCTGCCTGGGCCCACTCCGTCCTGTCCCCTGAGACCACCTGCACGTTGATGGCCCGCAGGGAGGTGTTGCCCGCTCCGCCAAACTTGATCTGAGCCGTGCTCAAGGGGATGAACACCTGGTCGTCCAGATTCTGGAAGCCGCCGACCCCCTTGCTGGCCATGAGACCCACAATCTGATAGTTTTGGCGGTTGACCTTGATCATCTTACCCAGAGGGTCAATGAGGGTCCCGCCGAAGAGATCCTCGACCACCGTCGCCCCCAGTACTGCCACCTTGGCCTGGTTCGTGATATCCAGGCGATCTATGAAACGCCCCCGGGTCACCCGCCAGTCGCGCACCAAAAGGTACTCCGGCGTAACCCCCAGCACACTGGTCTGGGTATTCTTGTTGCCATACACCACCTGGGCGCGGGTGGAGTACTCGGGCGCGATGGTAGATATGGAACGGGCCAGGCGGGCGATGGCCACGACGTCGTCGTCGGTCAGGCTCTGGGCACTCGCTGCCCCCATGGACACACCACGGAAGGACATAGATCCCGGTGAGATGACCAGCAGATTCGAGCCCAGGCTCTCGAACCGCTCCGCCACCTGCGCCTGGGCCCCGGTGCCCGCAGCCACCAGAGCGATGACCGCCCCTACGCCGATGATCATGCCCAGCATCGTCAGCCCCGAGCGCAGCTTGTTGGCCATCAGAGACTGGAGGGCCACTCGCACACTTTGGAAGACGTTCATGGTCTTATCCTCTGTCCGCCCCCGGGGATCATCATGGGTCCCAAGCTACGGAAGCCAGCCGGTCCCTCCTCCGCCGGCTGGTACTCGACCACCACTCGATCCCCCTCATTCAGCCCCAGCCTCACCTCCACGTACATCCCGTCGCTCAACCCCAAGGCCACCTGTGTCTCGAACGCCGGCCCCTGGGGGGAATCCTGCACCCTCACCACGTTCCCCTCTTCTCCCTGCTGCACGGCCATGGCCGGCACCAGCAGCACGTTCTCCCGCTGCCCCACGACAATACTGAGATTGGCCGTCATCCCCGGCTTGAGGGACACATCCGCCGGTCCCTCCAGGCTGACGGGCACTTCGTAGGTCAGGATGTTCTGCGTCAGCTTCCCCTGGAGTGGCACCTCCAGCACCTGCCCCTGGAAGCGGCGTCCAGGGAAGGCGTCGAAGGTGATCTCCACCTCCTGGCCGATCTCCACCTGGCTGATGTCGGTCTCATCCACGATGGCCCGCACCCGCAGGTTTGAGAGGTCGGCCAGGGTGACCACGATAGTGTTCGACGAGACCAGGTCGCCCACCTCGGGACCCACTGAGATGATCGTGCCGTCGAAGGGGGCGGTCATCGTCGCCGCTTCCAGGGCCGCCTGGGCCTCCTCCAGGGTGGCCTGGGCACTGACGACCCTGGCCTGGGCAACCTCGATATCCTTGGGGTCGGGGCCAGCCTCGGTTTCGGCCAGGTCCGCCTGCGCCTTGGCCAGGTTGTACTCGGCCTGAGCCACCTGGTTCTGAGCCCGGGTCACTTCTGAGGGGTCGGGGCCGGCCTCGATGTCGGCCAGGTCCGCCTGCGCCTTGCCCAAGTTGTACTCGGCCTGAGCGACCTCGTTCTGAGCCTTGGTCAACTCTGAGGGATCGGGACCGTCTTGCAGTTCAGCCAGGTTGTCCAGCGCCTCTTGATATGACTCCTCGGCCTTGGTCACCCCGTTCCTGGCATTGGCCAGACTGCTCTCGGCCCGCGTCTGGGCCGCCTTCAGCTTCTCCTCGGCAGCCAGCATGTTGCTGTATTCCCAGTTGAGCTTTTGTTGGTCGATGTGCCCCTCTTCGAAGTTCTTCAGGGCCTCCCCATAGTTGTTCCGGTACCAGATGGCCTCGTACTCCAGGGTCCGGAGCCTCTCCGCATTGTCCGCGTCATTTTGGACCACAATCAACTGCCTTTTGGCATCTTCCAAGGCCGCGGCCGCGTCCCGGACAGCAGCCTGCGTTTCATCCATGTCGGGGTTGAGCAGCGTCTCCAGGTTCTCCTTAGCATCCTCTACAGCCACCTCGGTCTGGGTGACAGCCAGCCTGGCCTGGATCAGATCAAGCTCAGTGTAGGGGTTTCGCGCCTCCTCCAGGTTCTCCCTGGCTTCTTCCAGGGCTACCTCGGCCTGGGCCACGGCCAGCCTGGCCTGGGTCAGATCGAGTGTGGTGTAGGGGTTCTGTGCCTTGTCCAGGCTGTCTCGCGCCACGGTGAGATCCGCCTCGGCCTGAGTCACCGCCCGCTCCAACGCGGTGGGATCAATGCGAGCCAACACATCTCCGGCCTTCACTTGCTGGCCCGGAGCCACATTCAGCTCGATCAATTCGATCTTGTTGACGTCGAAGCTCAGCTCCGTCTGGCGGGGGGCGTAGACCTCCCCGGTGGGGGCGATAGCCGACACCAGGTTTCCTCGCTCCACCGTGAACACCTGGGTCAAGTTGGCTGTCTGGCTCGCGCCCTTCCGGATCCACAGGACCCCCACGCCCACCCCGGCGGCCACGAGAATGACGGCCAGGGCAGGCCACCACCTCAACGCACGCTTCAGTTGCTCCATTCTCCTACCTCTCTCACGGCTGGTCCGGCTGCGGTAACTGGCGCTGCTGCAGGGTCCGGATCGATCGGGCAGTGACGCTGCCGTCATCGTTCCGTGAGCCGGAGACCATCACCTGCTCGCCAGTCTCCAGCTCTTCGACGCTGACTGACTCGTACTTCTCGATGAGAGTGGTGTCGGTGGTCCGCACCCGGAGTGTTCCCTCCTGGGTGCTTACGACCAGGGTATCGCCCTCCACCGCCTCGATGGAGCCCAGGATGCCGCCACCCATCCGCGCGCCCCCTTCCTGCCCTGGTTGGGGCGTCGGAAACGCGCCCGGGAACTGACCACCCTGTCCCCTGAAGCCCTCCCGGAGGAACTGCTGGCGGGTCTGGTTTGCCCCAGCCTCGCCCACCGAGGTGCCGTAGAAGAATCCTCCGCTGGCGGCCAGGGCCACCAAGACTAGAATACCTAAACCGATCAAAACTTGCTTGCGCATCTTTGCTCCTCCTCCAAAGGACATAAATCGGTCCAAAGTCTGATAGTCCACGCTTGATGAAAATCGTCCCGGTCATCTCCCGCACCTCAACCCGGCAGGCAGGATGGGCCTGGGACTCCTTGAGGAATAGGCATTTCTCAATGCAACGGCCCCGCTACTTGGGGCTCAATCGCCCTCTTGCGGGAGAGTCGCATGTATCGTATACAAAATCCCCCGCTTGTCAAACCATCTTTGGGGGGCTGTCTACCTCTGGCCGCCTGGGCCAGGCCTCAGCCACCGGCAGGGTGAAGGTGAAGCGCGTTCCCTGCCCGACCTCACTCTCCACACTGATTCTTCCGCCATGAGCCTCCACCAGTTGCTTGGCGATGGCCAGCCCCAGCCCCGTCCCACCTGTGGCCCGCGACCGCGATTTGTCAACTCGGTAGAAGCGCTCGAAGACGTAGGGCAAGTGTTCGGGAGGGATGCCCTCGCCCGTGTCACTGACACTGACCTCGACCTCCCCTTCCCTCGCCCGGGCCGTGCTAACGACCTCCCCGCCTGAGGGTGTATGGGTCAGTCCATTGCTCAGGAGGTTCCCCAATACCTGCTCGATCCGCTGGGGGTCCACCTCCACGAGGGGCAGGTCCGCCGGCAGCTCAACCTTCAGGGCGACGCCCTTGACTGACGCCCGGGCGTGCGCAGCCTCCACGGCCCTGTTTACCACATCGGACACGACCACCGGTCGGCGCTCCAACCGGAGTTGGCCCGCCTCGGCCAGGGCCAGCTCCTGCAGATCGTCCAGCAAACGGTTCAGGAGCATGGCCTCCTCGTAGAGGGAGCCGATGACCTCCGGCTCCGGTTGGACCACACCATCGCGAAAGGCCTCCAAATAGCCACGGATATTGGACAGGGGAGTGCGCAGCTCGTGGGCCACATCGGTCACCATGTTGCGGCGCAGCTCCTCCAGGCGGGCCAACCCATCGGCCATGGCGTTGAAGGACCGGGCCAACTCGCCAATCTCGTCTCTGGATTGCACCTCCACCCGCTGGCTGAGGTCGCCCTTCCCCATTCGCCGGGCGGCGGCTGTCAAGGCCTCCACCGGCCCCAGGATACGGCGCGAAAGCGCCAGGGCCAGCAGGACCGCCGTCAGCCCACCGGCCAGGACGCCCCACAACAGGGTCCGGTTGGCAGCGCTGAGATAGGCTTCGCCGCTGGCGCTTTCGGTCTCGCCGACCGGGCTGAGATAGACCGCTCCCACCGGCGTATCGCCGTAGGGGATGGTCGCCGAGCGCCCGGCCCAGTCCCGCCCCGCCTCCTGCCCCACCAGGCTCCGCGCCGAGTCGGCTACCACCCGACCGTGGGCGTCGGCCAGGACGACGCGCTCCCCACTGATCTGGGCCATCTGTTCCACCAGGGGCTGTACGCCGTCCCAGCTCCCATTGCGCGCGTAGTAGCCCCTGAGGAACATCTCGAAGCGTCGCTGGCGCAGAAGCCCCCCATACCGCTCGTAGCGCCTGAACTGGGTGGTGGTGCCCCGGCTGGCGAAGAGGGCCACCACTCCAACCGCCACCAACAGCACCAGGATCAGACTCACGAGCACTCGGAACCGCAAAGACCAAACAAGCGAAAGAGAGCGGGACATGTCACTCCTCGCTGAACTTGTAACCCACCCCGTAGACTGTCTGGACGTAGGTCGGCTGGCGGGGGTTGGGCTCGGTCTTCTTGCGCAGGTTCATCACGTGGACGTCTACAGTGCGCTCAAGGCCCTCGAAGTCGTAGCCAAAGACCTGATCCAGCAATTCCAATCGGGTGAAGGCCCGCCCAGGGCCCCTGATCAGCACCTCCAGCAGCCTGAACTCGGTAGGTGTGAGGTGGATGGGGTTCCCCCGCACCCGGGCCTCGTGGCGCACGAAGTCCACCACCAGGTCACCCCGTTGTATCTCCGCGGGCCCCTGGGCCCCTTCCTCCCCGACCCGGCGCAACACGGCCCGCACCCGGGCGACCAGCTCACGGGGACTGAAGGGCTTGGTCACGTAGTCGTCCGCCCCCAGCTCCAGCCCGATGAGCTTATCCGCCTCGGTGGTTTTGGCAGTGAGCATGATGATGGGCACGTCGTTGCCCTCTGTCCGCAGCACGCGGCAGACGTCCAGGCCATCCATGCCTGGCAACAAGAGATCCAGGATCATCAGGTCCGGCCGTTTCCGGCGGGCCAGATCCAGGGCCTGCAAGCCCTCGTAGGCGGTCAGCACCCTGTACCCATCTTTCTCCAGGTAGGCCTGCACCAGACCTACGATCTTCTTATCGTCATCCACCATCAGGATTTTGCTCTTGGCCACGTTCACTCTGCTCCAAGCAAATAGATAAGCGTCCTCACGGTCCGGCCTCACCCTACAGCCGGAAATGGTCAACTGACGGGGATCGAGGCTGGCTTTTATTCACTTCTATTATAGCGGATTCTTATGAAGATCTTATGAAGGACAGATGAAGCTACGATGAAGATTGGGCCTGGTTGGAGGGTTTGTCCCCTTTCAACGACGGCTCAGGCAAATGGAAGAGGGGAGCAAGGCTGACACCTCGCTCCCCCCACTGGCGCAGCCGGTTCCCCTCAACCGGCCGCAGGGTGGATAACGCTACAGCGCCTTCACAGCTAGGAGGAACTCGGCGCTGCTGATGGGGCCCAAGGCGGGCCGAAGCTGCCGAAGTGCCGCTTCATCCCATGCCCGAAGCCCCGCCGCCCGGGCATGAAGCCCAGTTGTTGACCTTTGAGCAGCCAGTCGGCCTGCTCCTGGGTGAGGTACTCGTCCTCTACGGCCTGCTCGATGGCCTCTCTCATGCCCTCGGCACGGGCGGCCTTCATGGCCTCCTGGACGGCCTCGAGGTCAACGCCTTGTGCCTCAGCGATGTCGGCCAGGCTCTGGTCCGCCCGCAGCTCAGCAAAGAGCTCCTCAGGGGTCAGCCCCAGCGCCTCGGCTGCGGCGTCGAAGACGGCCCACGGACCGCCCCAGAGGCCGAAGCCCCGGCCATGGCACGTGAAGGGCGCTTTAGGCGTGGGTGTGGGTTCGTCGGCAAAGGCAGGCACCAACACAGCCGCCCCCAGGAGGACCACCGCCAGCCCTACACCGGCCAAGATCATAAGCCTCTTACTCATTTGGTACAACTCCTTTCGTTTGGTATTTGGGTTAGGCCTTTCCTAACTCGCCTCTATTATACCAAACGAATGTCAAGAAGTAATGAAGAAGCTGTCAGGATCCGGTTAAGTTCAGCGCACTTCCCCCAGTCCCCTGCCAAAGGTGGAGCCGCTGTGAAAGCGCATTGCTTTCCATGAGCTCGTTGTACTGCCCATGACAGATGATCCGCTCCCCACGGCAAAGCAACGTCAGCCCAAACACGTCCCCCACCTGCCGCTCCTCTACCAGACGAGCAATGATGTCCACCATTCGGCATCCTTACGAGCAATAGCGGTTGTAGAACAACATGTCATACAGCAACTTGCCCAGGTAGCAGACGAAGAGGAAGACGACCACCGGCACCTGGAAGTACGCGAACCAGCGCGGGGTCCACACAGGCAGCGGAGCAACGATGATCAGCAGCCCCACCGCCATGGCGATCACCGCTCGGCTGAGAAAGTGCCGCCACGCCCGCGACATCGCTTGCCCCTTTGACTGTTTTGACGTCAAATCCTACTCGTACCTCAGCGCCTCGATGGGGTTCAGCCTGGCCGCACGGGTAGCGGGATAGATGCCGAAGAAGAGGCCCACAGCCGCCGAAAATCCCAGGGCCAGGGCCACAGAGTCAGGCGTGACCTGGGTGGTGAGGAGGCCACTCCGCCCCACCAGGGCGGCGATGGCGGCCCCCAACCCCACCCCCAGGCCACCGCCCAGCAGGGTCAGCACCAGTGTCTCGACCAGAAACTGGATCAGGATGTGCTCTCGCCGGGCCCCCACGGCCTTTCGGATGCCGATCTCCCGCGTCCGCTCGGTAACCGATACCAACATGATGTTCATAATGCCGATGCCTCCCACCAGCAGGCTGATGGCAGCAATCGCCCCCAGGAACAGTGTCAGCACCCCGGTTATCTCCTGGACGGCACCCAGAATCTGCTGCTGGTTGAAGATGATGAAGTCATCCTCATCCTCGGGCCCTAACCCGTGCCGCTGGTGCAGCAGCGCGGTGATCCTGTCCGCCGTCTCAGCCACGACGTCTGGACTGGCTGCTGAGACGCTGATGGTGCTGACCAGAAACGCGCCGCCGGATGCAGCCCGGCCTCCAAGTATTCGGTACGCGGTGGTGAGGGGTACGAACACCTGCTCGTCCTGGGAGCCCATGGGGCCCTGTCCACCTTGCTCGGCCATCACTCCCACCACCTCAAAGAGGGTTCCTTTGATGCGCACCCGCTTGCCCAGGGGGTTCAGGCCACCGAACAGATCGCGGACGGCCTGAGCGCCCAGCACCACAACGCGCGCGGTCGCTTTCACCTCAGCGGGGGTGAAGAAGCGCCCCAATTCCACATTAACCCCGCGCACTGCTAGGTACTCGGGGGTAGTGCCGACGATGGGGGCACTGGCGTTGCGCCCGGCGGCGATGAGCTGCCCACTCCCCTGGTAGATGGGGGCCACAGCCATCACCGCCGGCACCTCAGCGACTGCCTGTGCGTCGGACAGGGTCAGCGTCTGGGCTGTGCCGCCCGCGCCCATGGCCCCGTGCTCCTCCAATCGGCCCGGCATCACAGAGATTAGATTAGCGCCGATGCCCTCGATCTGGCTGGTGATGGCCGCCTGAGCTCCCTGACCGATGGACAGCAGCGCCACCACTGCGGCCACGCCGATGATCACCCCCAGCATGGTGAGCACTGAGCGCAGCCTGTTGGCAGTCAGGGCCTGCAGAGCGATGCGCAGGTTGGTCCAGAGGATCATGGCCTTTCCTCCCGCTCCACCCGGCCATCCAGCAGGTGGACGGTCCGCTCGGTACGGGCCGTCACCCGAGGCTCGTGGGTCACGATCACCAGGGTCAGCCCCCGCTCCTGATGTAGGGTGGTCAGGATATCCAGCACCTCATCGCCGGTCTTGGAGTCCAGGTTGCCGGTGGGCTCGTCGGCCAGGATGATGGCAGGCTCATTCACCAGGGCGCGAGCAATGGCCACCCGCTGCTGTTCGCCGCCCGACAGCTCGACCGGCCGGTGCCGGGCCCGGTCACCAAGCCCTACTGCCTCCAGCGCTGCCCGGGCCCGCTGCCGCCGTTTTGAGGCCCCGGCGTAGAGCAAGGGTAGCTCTACATTCTCCAGGGCCGTCGCGCGGGGCAGGAGGTTGAAGGTCTGGAAGACGAAACCGATCTGGCGGCTGCGGATAGTGGCCAGTTGGCGATCGCTCAGGCGGCTCACGTCCGTTCCGGCCAGCCGATAGAGCCCGCTGGTAGGGGTGTCCAGGCAGCCCAGGATAGCCATCAGTGTGCTCTTGCCGCTGCCTGAGGGCCCCATGATGGACATCATCTCCCCCTCGGTCACTGTCAGGTTCACTCCCCGCAGGGCGTGCACTTCAGTTTCACCCAGGTGGTAGACCTTGCTCAGGTCCTCCACTTCAATCACGCCTGATCTATGATTAGACGCTGTCATATATCATCTCCTGTAGGTCGCAAGCATTCGCCTGTCCGTTGGACAGACGTCATCAGCGCTCCGCTTTCAGCCTGTCCCCTGGCCAGACAGCTTCTGTTCCAGGGCTGAGGGCTAATTGCTGACCGCTGACGGTGCGCGCTACCTCCCGAACATCCCAAACCCTCCAGGGCTCCCAGCGGGCTCGGCCCCTTCGGAGAGCAGGACCTGCTCGCCCTCGTGCAGGTCTCCCTGCACCTCAACCTGATCCTCCCTAAACTGGCCAGTGACCACCTCCACCCGACGGGGCTCTCCTGAGGGGTCCGATACCAGCACGTACTCCCTGGCCCCTTCTCTGCGAATCGCCTCCAGGGGCAGCAGCAGCACATCCTGGCGCACTTCCTGGACAATGCGCACGTTGGCTGTCATCTCCAGCAGCACCCCTGTCCCCCCAGGGCCAGGCCCCGAGGGCAGGTTCTCCATATTCAAGTCAATGGTCACCGGAAAGTTGACCACCCCTTGAGTGACACTGCCCTGAGGAGCCACCATGCGCACCGCGCCCGTGAGGGCGACATCGGGATAGGCATCGAGGGTGATCTCCGCCCTTTGTCCGGGCGTGATGCGGGCGACATCTACTTCGTCCACCAGAACCTCGATCTGCCAGGCCGACAGGTCAGCCAGGGAGATGGCCGGCAGATTGGCGTTGACGAAATCCCCACCATTGTAGTTGACAGCAGTGACTACGCCGTCGAAAGGGGCCACCAGCCGGGCGTTCTCCAGTTGTCGCTCCGCCTGTTGCAAGCTGACCCGGGTCTGCTCCACCTGAGCCTCAGCAATGGCCAGGTCCTCATCGGTCGGCCCCTGCACCAGTTGGTCCAACTGCGATTCAGCCTGGGCCACCTGGGCCTGGGCCGCAGCCACTTCCGCACCGGTGGGACTCTCCCGCAGTTTGTCCAGTTCGTCCTGGGCGCGCCGCACCTGAGCCAGCGCATTCTGAATGTCAGCCTCGGTAGGGTCCTGTATCTTTAGCCGGTAGTTTGCCAGCGCTCGCTCGTAGTCAATGGTGGCCTGATGGAGCGCGGCCGCCTGAGGGCTGGCCTCGAAGCCCTGCCGCCAGGCGAACTTGTCGTACTCCGCCTGTGCCTGCTGGAGGGCCACCTCCGCCTTCTCCAGGTCTGCCTTGGCCACCACGATCTCGTCGGGATCAGGCCCAGCCAGGAGGCGTTGATAGCTGTCTTGGGCGGCCTTGAGGGCTGCTTCAGTTGCGGCCAGTTGGGCCTGGGTGGGGCCCTCCTGCACCTCGGCCAGCCGCTCACGGGCACTCCCCAGGTTGGCCTGTGCGGCTGCCAGTTCCGCCGCTGTGGCCTCAGTCCGTAGCTTGGCCAGTTGGGCCTCGCTGATGGCCAGGGATAGGCGCGCCTTGGCGACTTCCATCTCCAGGTCTGTAGTATCCAACGCCATCAGGAGCTGGCCGGCTTCTACTTGATCTCCTTCCTGCACGTACATCCCCTTTACGCGCCCGGCGACATCAAAGCTTAGCTCCGCCTCCTGACGAGCGGAGATGTTGCCCGTGGTATCTATGGCTGTCACCATTGTGCCGCGCCGCACGGGAATTACTTGCGCTTCTCCCATCACCTGAGTGTGTCGATTCCCAAGCTGCGCACAGGCTGCCAGAGAAAGCGCGCACAATGCCAGTGTAACGATGAGAATGATAGCGGTGCGCCTCATTATCTCCTCCTCAGTGGTTCCAGGGACCAGGGTTTGCCGCTGCCCAGGCGGGTAACCAGGACAGCTCCCAGGGCGGTGGCGGCAGCCAGGCCGGCCACAATCCAGCCCAGGATGGGCACCTGGCTGACGGTGAACAGGGTCAGTGTGCCCAGCCCCAGCTCAGCCAGAGGCATGGCCCTCGTCAGGCCCGCCAGCCGACGCAGGCATCGTCCCAGGGCCAGGCTCACCGCCACCAACCCCAGGTAGGCCACCAGCAGCCCTGCTGTGGGCAGAAGCAGGCTCACAGGAAAGGCGAGGAAGGCGAACATCCCCAATCCGCTCAGCAGCAGCACCACCAGGCTGCCCAGAACCCCAACACCCAGTAACCGCAGCAGCGCTCTCGGCCCGGCCGACAGCGCACCTGCCACGACTCCCATCTGGCGAGGGAACAGATACAGTACCAGGGCTGATGACAGGTACAGACAGGTCAGGCTGGCCAGCGTTGAGACGATCCCCAGCCAGCCGGATCGGTGGGATCCGAAGGGCCCCCAGCGGTGGAAGGGATAACGCCGGGGGATGAAAGGTCCTCGCCTGACCAGAAAGGAATGCAGACGAGCAGTGAGCTGCCAGTTCACCGCCAGCGAGGACAGCGCAATGACCAGCAGGCTCAAAACCACCAGCCCGCCGATAAGTATTACCGGACGTTTGGACATAGTAGGCTCTCCTTCATGTACTGTTGACTGACAGGTGGCCGTTGGCTGGGACGAGCACCTGCACCAAGAGGCCGAAAGTGCCGGCCGTCAGAAGTATCAGTGCCAGGATTAACAACGCTCCCACCGCCTCGGCCGGCCCCTCGGCCAGGGTACTCAGCTCGGATGCCAGGTCTAGGCTGAGAGTGCCTGCCAGAGCTCCCTCCAACGGGGCTAGCATCTCAGCAGCCCAGGCCCACAGTGCCGCCAACCGGGGCCCAGAGGCCACCACAAGTGCCACTCCCAGGGACAATAGCGCAGCCCAGGCCAGAGCTGGTCTGACCGCTACGGCCCGTTGTCGGGGGCGCTCCTCCAACCGGGCCAGGATGCGTGCTGTCAGCTCAGGCATCGGCTCTACACGCGGAAGGGTATGCAACAAGGTCACCATCTGCTCCAGATTCGCTAGCCTCCGCCGACAGGCAGGGCAGGAGCGCAGGTGGGTTTCCACGCCCCTTCGTTCGTCTGGAGACAACTCCCCTTCCACATAGAGGTCCAACCGGGTTTGCGCTTCGTTGCAGTTCATTTCCCACCTCCCCACCACCGCTCCAGGGCCTGGCGCAGTCGCTGTTTGGCGCGAAACAGGTGAGTGCGCACTGTGTTCAGCGGGATGTCCAACACCTCCGCCATCTGCTGGTAGGACAGCCCTTCGGTGTAACGGAGGGTGATGGCCACCCGATAGGGGGGCGCCAGTTCAGCGACCGCCTGGCGCACCATCTCCTCCAACTCTCCGGCCTCGACCCGTTCCAGGGGCAGGGGCTCCTCGTCGGGAATGCTCTCCACAAGCGAGTCATCCTCATTGCCTAGTTGGGCGAAGGCCAGAGGCCGCTTCCTGGCTGCCCAATCCCGGCACAGGTTCACAGCGATGCGGAAGAGCCAGGGCTTGAAGGGCAGCTCCAGGCGCGAGCGGGGCAGGGCCTGGTAGACTCGCAGAAATGTCTCCTGGGCGATGTCCTCTGCAGCCATACGGTCAGCAGTGTAGCGGTAGGCCAGGTTGTACATGGCCCCGGTGTATCGCCCCACCAGTTCTCGGAAGGCCTCCAGGTCTCCTTGTAGGTGGAGCCTGACCAACTCCTCATCGCTTTGCGCTTTGCTGCACACAACCCCTCTATAATTAAACACGGCTCACGCGCTGAAAAGTTTCATTGTTCTTAGCTGAAATGAGAGAGCACTGGAAAGAGCAACAGGCGTATTATATCCCCATAGTGGATTTCGGACTACAGGACTCACTTGCTATCATTCTTGCCTTATGCTATGATATGGTGTGCTCCTTGAACCTCCAAATTCTCTACACCTGTGCCTGTCCGCACCTGATCGGGCAAAGGTAAGCAGGTGCAGGCAAACGAAGCAAGATTCTACCGCCGAGAGGGGAAATCTCATGATCCCGGCAACACTTCTCCCCCATCTGGAAAACGTCGTCGGCCCAACAGGGCTGCTTACCGCTCCAGAGGATCTGATGGTCTACAGCTACGATGCCACCCTGCTCGAGCACCGGCCGGATGCCGTCCTCCTCCCCCGCACAACGCAGCAGATCACCGACATCCTGCGGCTGGCTGGCGAGAATGGGACGCCGGTCGTGCCGCGGGGTGCAGGGACAGGGCTGAGCGGAGGCTCAATCCCTGTGTCGGGGGGCATCGTGCTATCCCTCACTCGCATGAGGCACATTCTGGAGATTGATGTCCAGAACCTAACCGCCCGCGTACAGCCGGGGGTGGTAAACGCTGACTTTCAGGTGGCCCTGGCCCCGCCGGGCCTCTTCTATCCCCCCGACCCGGCCTCCATGAAGGCCTGCACCCTGGGAGGCAACGTGGCCATGAGCGCTGGCGGCCCTCGCTGCCTGAAATACGGGGGCACCAAGGACTACGTGCTGGGGCTGGAGGTGGTGCTGGCCGATGGGGAGGTGATCCACACCGGCGGTCGCACGGTGAAGAACACCACCGGCTACGATCTGACCCGCCTATTCGTCGGCTCGGAGGGGACGCTGGGGGTGATCACCGAGATCACACTGCGGCTGCTGCCCCAGCCGGAGGCCAAGCGCACCATGCTGGCCATCTTCGACGATCTGGACGACGCCAGCCGGACAGTAAGCGCTATCGTGGCGGAGGGGATTCTACCCACCACCCTGGAGATGATGGACAACCTCCTTATCCAGTGCGCGGAGGACTTCACCGGCGCGGGCCTGCCCCGCGATGCGGCGGCCATTCTCCTCATTGAGGTGGATGGCTTTGAGGAAGCGCTGGACCGTCAGGTGGCCACGGTTCAGGAGGTCTGCGCCGCGCAGGGAGTGCGGGAGGTGCGAGCCGCAACCTCCGCCAAAGAGGTGGATGACCTCTGGTTGGCCCGTCGCACCATTATCGGGGCTGTGGCCCGCCGCCGCCCCTCAATGGTCCTCCAGGATGTGACCGTCCCCCCCTCCCAACTGCCGGAGATGGTGGCCCGGGTGGTGGAGATTGGCCAGCAGTATGAGCTGCCCATCGGCGTCCTGGCCCACGCCGGCGATGGCAATCTTCACCCCCTCATCCTCTTCGACCAACGCGATGAAGAGGAGATGGCCCGGGAGCGAGAGGCGGAGGCAGCCATCTTCGCTGTTTCGCTGGAGCTGAATGGCACCCTCACCGGCGAGCATGGCATCGGCCTCACCAAGCGCAAATACCTGCCCCAGGCCCTCAGCCCCCGGGAGATGGAGCTGACCAGGGGGTTGAAGGCCCTTCTGGACCCCCGTGGCATCCTCAATCCAGGCAAGATCGTGGGAGGTGACGGTGAACAACCCGCTTGAGGCCTATGCTGAAGAGATCATCCGCTGCAACAAGTGTGGCTTCTGCCAGGCCACCTGTCCCGTGTACGATGTGCGTCGCGACGAGGCCTCGGCGCCGCGGGGACTGTTGCGGCTCATCCGCGCCCTGTACGATGGCCAGCTATCGCCGCCCAGCGACGGCTACGCCCAGCGCATCTATCGCTGCTCACTGTGCGGCGTGTGCGCTCCCACCTGCCCCAGTGGGGTGGAGGTTGATGGCATCCTACAGGCGGCGCGCGATGACCTTGCTGCGCGGGGGCTGCTTCCCACTGCGCTGCAGGATTTGGGCCGCACGGTGCAGGCGAGCCATCACCTGTTGGAGGATGCAGCTCAGGCTCCATTGGCCTGGACAGAGGAGCTTCCACATCCACCTGAGGGATTGGGATCCAGAGCGGAGCTTGTCTACTTCGTCGGCTGTGTGGCCTCCGCCTTCCCTGCAGCCCACTCCATCCCCCGGGCTTTTGTGCAGGTGCTGGAGCGGGCGGGGCAGAGGTACACCCTGCTGGCTGGAGAGGAATGGTGCTGCGGGTATCCCCTGCTCGTCAATGGGCAGAGGGGTGAGGCCCGGGAGCTGATGGCGCACAACCTGGAGACGGTGCGCTCTCTCGGTGCCGAAGGGGTGGTATTCACCTGCCCCTCCTGCTATCACCTGTGGGCCCACATTTACCCTCAGGAGTTGGGGGGCCTGGGCTTCGAGGTGATCCACGCCACGGAGCTTCTGGCCGATCTTCTGGCTAACGAGGAGCTGGCAATGGGGCCCCTTCCCTGGCAGGTGACCTACCACGACCCCTGCGATCTAGGGCGCAGGAGCGGGATTTACGACGTCCCCCGACAGGTGTTGGCAGCAATCCCCGGGGTGACCTTGGTGGAGATGACTGAGAACCGGGCCAACGCGTTCTGCTGCGGTGGAGGTGGGAACCTGGACGCCTTCGACCCGGCGCTGAGCCAGGCCGTGGCCGGGCGTCGCCTGGCTCAGGCGCAGGCTACGGACGCTCAAGTTCTGGCGACCGCCTGTGGTCGGTGCAAGCGGGCTCTCGCTGCGGCGGCGCATCGAAATGGTGTCCCGATGGAGGTGCTGGACATTGTGGAGCTGGTCGAGCGGGCAACGCGAAAAGGTGCTTGACAATTAGGCATAAATCTTCTATGATGTGAAGTAAGAGAATATCAGACGGTGACATCGGAACAAGGATGTCCCCCGATTTATCGGTTCCCTCTGGGAACGATGAACGATACGGCATGGGGAGCAATTCCCACGCCCGCCAGTGTGCAAAGGAGGCAGCTCTGTTTCAGAGCCTGCCCTCTTCTCCTTAGGGGTCTCTGTGGGCTGATGGGGGGCGCACGAGTGGAAGGGCAAGGGGGAGCTGGTGGCCATCTTCCAGAACGTATACGGCTTCACCGACAGCGCCGACGTGTGCAAGTTCGGCACCTTCGCCATCCCACTCGATGTGTATGCTGCACTCTACTCCGGCGTGACCGGCGTAGAGCTGGACGCGGATGGCCTGCTGAAGATCGGGGAGCGAATCTACAACCTGGAGCGCCACTACAACAACCTCAACGGCTTCCGCGAGGGCTCTGACTGCCTGCCCCAGCGCTTCCTGGAGGAACCGGGCACCGGCGCAGCTTCTGAGTCGGTCTGCGAACTGGAGGAGATGCTGGAGGAGTACTACAAGCTCCGTGGCTGGGAGAAGGGCGTGGTACCGGAGGAGAAACTGAGGGAGCTGAGCATCATCGAGTGATCCGGCAGCGATGCTTCTTGGAGGACAGAGCGGTTAGCGGCCAAGGAATGGCTGCCAACCGCTCTTTTTCAGGCAATGTCTGGAATGTCTCTCTTCACCCCTAGCCGCCACCGAGAGGGGGAAACAGGGCTAGTTCGTCACCCTCCTCCAAGAGGGTATTGAGGCCATCCAAGAACCTGACAGAGCGGCCATTGAGGAAGATATTTACGCCTCCCTGGAGCTTTCCATCCTCGCCGAGGACCTTTTCCTCCAGACCGGGATAGGCGGTGATAAGCTGCTCCAGTACCTTAAGTGCGGTGCTCCTACCATCCAGGCGCACTTCTATCTCTTTGCTGTCCCCCACGACGGATCTCAGCGTCCCAAACACTCTCACCTTCATTGGTTCACTCCTGCATGCATTTAGTGGCTCTTTTGGACATTATACCATCTCAGCCATCGAAAGTCCAAAGGGCAAGGCGACGTGGCTCAACCTCAGTGCACTTGTGGAGGAGACGAGGGAGAGGCCCCTGCCGCCCACTACCTGGCTGGTCAATGGCAGCTCGGCTAAACCCTTGTACGAAGCTGCCGAGGCCACCCGCTGAGACAAAGACTCCCTCCAAGAGACTGGTTTGGCCCCAGCCGAGACGACTGGCTATCTGGGAGAGCGCTGGAGGCTGTGGCTCCGGCCTACTCCACAAAATGGTTGACTGGAATCAGTACTTCTAGTATAATCGGCCCAGGCTTGTAGCAGAATTCATCTAGCGATGATTCGTGCTTGGTGCAGCCAAAAAGGAATGGAGAGACAAAAATGAGAACGAGAAGAACAAGGGCCTCAATGGCCATAGCGGCTTTATTGGTGCTGCTGTTGATCGCGGGCGGCGTTGGGGCTCACCCGCCGGCGGACGAGCCCACCGGTCAGGGTGAGGTAACCGTTACCGGTGTGACAACGCCGCTGCTGCAGTACCAGGGACGGCTGACCGATCCCAGCACAGGCGAGCCCGTGGATGGTGGCGACTACACCATGACATTCAGGCTCTATGATGCTGCCAGCGGCGGATCGCCGCTGTGGACGGAGACGAAGGATGTGTCAGTGCAGGACGGGCTGTTCAGCACCGTGCTGGGCGACGCCACCCCACTGGATCAGGGGCTCTTCAACGGCCAGGAACTGTGGTTGGGGATCAAAGTGATGGCGGACGCTGAGGCGACGCCACGGCAGCAAGTGCTGCCCGTAGCCTACGCTCTAAGCCTGCTGCCTGGGGCTGTGATATCGGCCACCAGCAGCTCCCCCATCCTACGGGTGAACAACGTGGGCAGCGGTGAAGCCCTCCGTATCGGAGGACCGACGGTCCTGGATGGGGACCTGACCGTCAGCGGCAGCCTCATCGGCGGCAGCCATGCCCACAGCGGGGGAGACATCACCAGCGGCACCATAGCCGAGGCCCGCATTGACGACGAGATCGCTCGCGACCCGGAGGTGACGAGCGCAATCGGCACCCATGCTGGCGATCCCGATGCCCACCACGCCCGCTACACCGATTCCGAGGCCTGGGATACCGTCCTGGATAGAGACGGGGCCGGCTCCGGACTGGACGCTGATCTCCTGGACGGCTCGCACGCCGCCGCTTTCCTCAAGAAGACAGGCCCTGACGGGATGTCAGGAAGCAGCGCTGATCCTATTCTGACAGTGGTCCAGAATGGTGCAGGCTATGCGGGCTATTTCAGGAGCGCCAGTGGGCTGGCCCTCTACGCTGTCGGAAATGCGACCGTAACCGGCGATCTAAAAGTCGGCGGAAATATGGAGACTGACAGGGTTGTGTATTCGTCGCCCCGTACGCAGTACTTCGTGATCGGCGGCGAGGGATTCGTCCCCGGTTCCAGCGCCATCGAATACCTTAACACCTACGGCATGGGCGGAGCCTGCATCCAGGCCGGCTACAGCGGGGCACTCGTGGCCCCAGTACACCTGCCCCAGGGGGCGGAGGTCACTGCCTTTACGGTATTCTTCAATGATGTGTCGGCCAACAACATTGATGTGAGGCTTGATCGACTCAGCCACGGTGGAGGATACACGATTATGGCCAGTGTGTCTTCGTCGGGTATCCCCGGATATGGCAGCCAGACCGACACGACCATCTCTTTGCCCATCATTGATAACACCACCGGCAGCTACCACGTGTATGCCTACTATGGTACAGGAGATTGCAACATCAAGGTCATGGGCGCGCTGATTGAGTACACCGTCAGCGAGGCTCAGTAGCACGATTCATAGTCGAGGAGTGCAGAATTGAAGATAAAAAGAGCACTAGCCTGGCTGACGATTCTCCTGGGGATACTGGGGCTGACCGGCGCTGTTCTTGCTCAGGTCTCCACCCACTTTGATCTGAGCTGGAACCTGCTCTCCGGCGGAGGCGGGTCCCGAAGCTCCACCCACTACCAGGTGGACGACTCGCTGGGGCAGTGGGCCGAGCGATCCTCCAGCAGCGCCGGTTACAGGATCGAGCCAGGCTTCTGGTATGGGGTGGCGGTGGCAACGCCAGGGCCTACGCCCACACCAACGCAGACCCCAACAAGCACACCGACGAGCACGCCGACGCCAACGGTGACCCCGACCGGGGTGCCTGGCGACGCCTACGAGGTGGACGATACGTGCGGTGCGGCCGTAACCATCACCACCGACAGCACCATCCAGACCCACACCTTCCACGACGAAGGGGACGAGGACTGGGTCAAGTTCGAGGCCCTGGCCAACAAGACCTACGTCATTCAGGTGGACAACGTGGGCGACAACGTGGACGCCGTGGTGATGTTGTATGATGCGTGCGAGGAGGCGCCCCTGGCCTCCGAGGACAATGCCTTCGGCCCCACAGTGCGTCTGGAGTGGGATTGCACCGTCTCTGGGTGGTACTATCTGAGGCTGCTGCAAAACGATCCCTCGATCTACGGGGAGGGCACGAACTACGACCTTTCGGTGACGGTGGACTCGGAGGCGCCATCGGCACCGCGCAGCCTGCGAGCCAGCGCTGCCGATCAGGCTTTGATCGTGCAGTGGCGCCGCAGCCCCGAGCGCGATGTGGCTGGCTATAAGGTGCGGTGGCGCAGGGATGACTATTCTCAGAGCGGCGTTGAACCGGTGGATGGGGCTGATAACACCTACTGCGAGATCACCGATCTGACCAACGGGCAACTCTACTACGTCACCGTCACTGCCCTGGACCTCTCCGGCAATGAGAGCGACCCCTCTTCGGAAATCGGACCTGTCATGCCATCGCCCAGTGCAGACGTGACGCAGCCCTCCGTGAACATTAGTCGGCCCAGCGCCGATCCGATGTACACCACCACCGTGGCCAGCCTGACCATCGGTGGCTCCTGCACCGACGCGGGCAACAACCTGAGCCGCGTTCGGGTGCGCAATGTCACCAACGCCACGGAGGGATGGGACTATGGCCTGTCAGGGGGCACCATCTCCTTCACGGTGGAGTCCATGGCTCTGGCCTTCGGCGACAACGAGATCGAGGTGACGGTGTACGACGCGGCGGACAACACGGATAGCGATTCGATGACCATCCACCGTCTCAGTGGGCTGAACGGAGCGGTGGTCATTGTCGGCGGACACAACAACAGCTACAGCCTGCAGAGTAACATCAACTATGCCACCAATCGCGCCTACCGCGCCTTCCGGGATGCGGGGTTTGGAGCGGAGGACATCTTCTACCTGAGCCCCGGCCCCCAGGACGCGGATGGCGATAGCATCAACGACGTGATCTCTACCACCACGCCGGCCAACGTTCACGCCGCCATCCAGTGGGCTGCGGATAGAGTCGGTTCTGGCGTGCCCTTCTACCTGTACCTGATGGATCACGGAGGAACAGAGAACTTCTGTGCCGACGGGTGCTCAGTGAGTGGGCGCATTTGGTCCGAGGACCTGGATGACTGGCTGGATGAGTTGGAAGCCAGCAGCGGATGCGATCTGGTCAATGTGATCTACGAGGCCTGCCACTCGGGCAGCTTCATAGCTCGCACTCCGGGTTCGGCGGCCGAGAGCATCTCCAAGCTCGGGCGCGTGGTGATCGCTTCCACCGGTCATACCAACAATGCCTACGCCTCGGCCCAGGGGGCCTACTTCTCCGACACTTTCTTCTCGGCCGTGGCCGAAAGCAGCAGCCTCTTAGCCAGCTTCAACCAGGCCAAGGCAGCGGTGGAGACGACGGGGAACGATCAGACGCCCTGGCTGGACGACAACGGGGATAGCCTGTACAATCCCTCCGACGGGGACTACGCTGCCAACCGGTACGTGGCCAGCTATTTCGGCACCATGCTGCCCGAGATCACGGATGCCTCGGTTGTGCTGTCAGAAGGGGAGGGGACGATCACGGCCACGGTGGAGCGGGGCGACGAGCCGGTGGAGGTGGTGTGGGCGGCGGTGTACGCGCCCTCCTTCCAGGAGCCGACCTACACCTCGCTGGAGCTTGGGGTGCCCCTGATCGAACTTGAGCCCGATGTGGAACAGGAGGGACTGTACTCGGCGTACTACAACGCCTTTGGCGAGGCGGGGGTGTATCGGGTAGTGATCTACGCTGAGGATCAGGTAGGGAACCAGGCCCCGCCGAGGCTGGTACAGGCGGGAGGTCAGAAGGTGTACCTACCGCTGGTGCTCAGGGATTGGAGCTGAGTATCAGTACTCTGGAGTGCGCAGGCTCTGCTTGCGCAGCCGAAGCAGCGCTTCGGCACTCCAAGAGTTCGTAGTAGCGCTGAACAGCGCTAGCGTGTGGAGGGGAGAATCGTGAGGCGAGTTGCTCTCAGAGTGTGGATTGGGGTTGTAGCGGCGGCACTGGCTGTGCTGGCTCTGCTGTTGTTGCTCCATGTCTTCCCCACAGCAGCTACTGGTGGGCCTGACGTGATCGTGCAGAGCGTCACCATCGATCCTTCCATCCCCGACGTGGGGCAGGTGTTTACAGTGACCATTGTGACCAAAAACCAAGGCGATGTTGGTACCGGGAACTTCTGGAATTACATCTATTTGGACCCTGTTGACGAGCCACCGAACGAAAACACACCACACACCTACCGATACAACAACTTTCCTATAGGGCCAGGAGGGACTTTCCAGTATACCCGCAGTCAGGACGAGAGTTTTTCCTTTTCAACCACTGGCTGCGAGCACGTGATCTACCTATGGGCCGACAAGACGAATCTGATTTCTGAGACCGTTGAGACCAACAACGTCCTGTCGCAGACGGTCTGCGTGGGCGTGGAGTGCCAGCCCGACGCCTACGAGGAGGACGACACCTGCAGTTCCGCGCGGTGGATCACCAATACGGTGGGAATCACCCAACATCACACCCTCTGCCCCGTGGACGACGAGGACTGGGTCAAATTCAGCGCGGTGGCCGGGATCACCTACACCATCGAGGCCACCAACCTGGGGATGCACGCCGATCCCCTGCTTTACCTTTACAACACCTGCGGTGGTCTCTCCCAGTACGGTACCGGAGCGCGCATCGTGTGGCGCGCCCCGGCCAGCGGCCTCTACTACGTGCAGGTGGTCCATCGCCAGGAGACATATGGGCCCTTGGCCGACTACGACCTGACCATCACCGCCGACAGCAGCGGCGTGTACGATCCCTACGAGCCGGACGACACTTGCGCCGCCGCTCGCGACATTCCCACCGACGGCACCCGCCAGACCCACTGCTTCCAGGCAGCCAACGATCAGGACTGGGTGAAGTTCCCCGTGCACAGCGGGGAGACCTATATCCTCCTGGCCGACAACACCGGGCCCGGTGTGAGCCCACAAGTCTCGCTGTTCAGCTTCTGCGGGCAGGCCTTTGGCGAGCCATTGGCCCAGGGCCAGCAGGTCGAGTTCGACAGCGGCAGCGGGGGTATGCTCTACGCCCGGGTTGTCAACCAGAACCCCGATATCTATGGACCTGACGCTTTCTACGATCTGTCGGTGACGGTCATAGTGTGTGCCGCGGATGGCTATGAGGATGATGACACCGCTGCTGAGGCCAGGGAGGTCTCCACCGCTGGAGTCATCAGCACCCACAACATTTGTCCTGCAAGTGACCAGGACTGGATCAAGTTCGACGCCATCTCGCAGACCATCTACCTTCTGGAGACCTCCAATCTGGGGCCCAATGCGGACACAGAGCTGTTTCTCTACGACACGGATGGAGCGACGGAGCTGGCCCAGAACGATGACTACACGGTGGGACTGCTGAACTCGCGGATCGTGTGGCAGGCTCCTGCCAGCGGCATGTACTATGCCATGGTCCGCCACGTGAAGGCCGATGCTGCCGGCGAAGGAACCAGATACGATCTGTCCATCTCCGAGGGCGCCTGCTCCCCTGACACCTACGAAGGCCAGGAGGGGGACAACGGCCCTTTCGATGCCGCTCCCATAGCTACCGGTGGCTCATTGCAGAGCCACAACTTCTGCCCCATGGGCGACCAGGATTGGGTGAGTTTCGAGGCCCCGGTGGAAGGCATTACCTTCACCATTCAGACCTCGGGATTGGGGCCTGACTGCGACACCGTCCTGCACCTGTACGGTCGCGACGGTGCTACCATGTTGGCCCTCAACGACGACTACGGCCTGGGAGGTGGCTCCTTCATCACCTACACTGCCCCTTCCGCCGGCACCTACTACGTACGAGTCCTTCACTATAACAGCAACCACTTCGGGAGTGGCACCTCCTATGAGCTTTCGGTGGCGGGAGAGGCACCTCCTACCCCCACACCTACGCCCACACCGCCCCCCACGCCCACCCCAACCCCCACACCCACACCCTTCCCCACCGACCTCCACACCCTGATCCTGGTCAACCGGGAGCGGATCGAGGTCCTGTACGGGGCAAGTGCGGCCTCCCAGCTCATAGCTAAGCTCTGGGAGCTGGCGGTTCACCCTCGTGTGCAGGGATTGGTGGTGCAGGTGGAGCTGGCCCCTTCAGTGGCCGCAGCCTACAGCATCTGGACTGCAGATGATGACTCCCTGCTGGACACGGGCAAGGCCAATGACGTCGCCAGCGCGGTGAGGAACCTGGTTCTCAGCTACCTGGCGAACAACCCCAACGTGGAGCACATCCTCATCGCGGGGGACGATCGGGTCATCCCCTTCAGGCGGACAACGGACTTCACCGGCAAGAAAGAGGACCAGTACGCCCCCAGCGTCACCATCAGTACCACCCAGTGGGCAGCTTGCCGGGATGGGATGTCGCTGACCGACAACTACTACGCCGACGAGGTCCCGACCAACTGGGCGGGAGGGGAGCTGTATCTTCCGGACTACGCCATCGGCCGGCTGATCGAGGAGCCCGATGATATCATGGCCTTCATTGATGCCTTCCTGGCCGCCGGCGGCATTGTGGGCGACAAGGCCCTGGTGACAGGCTACGACTTCGTCCAGGACGCGGCCAACCTCATCCACACCCTGCTTACCTATGACAGCATCAGCAGCGATAGCTCGCTCATCGGTTACTCGTGGAACGGGAGCGAGTTGAAGAGCAAACAATTGCACAGCAGCCCCCGCTTCGATATCCAGTCCATCAACGGGCACGCCAACCACACGACCGAGAAAGCGCCCGACGGCGACGATGTCACCGCCACCGAGATCGCCACGGCCACTTCCGACCTGACGGGGGCCATCATCTTCAGTGTGGGCTGCCATTCGGGCTTCAACGATTCGGGGACGCTGGACCTGGCTCAGGCCTTCGCCCAGAAGAGAGCCAACTATGTAGCCAACACCGGCTACGGATGGGGGGGCGGCGGCGTGACCTACTCCGAGGCCCTGATGCGCAACTACGCCTTTGAGCTCCTGCAGGAGGACTCGATGGAGATGGGGCTGGCCCTCACCAGGGCCAAGACGCGCTACTATAACCAAGCCTCCATGTTTGGGGCCTACGATGAGAAGATCCTGGTCGAGTCCACCTTCTATGGGCTGCCCATGTACATCATCACCAGCGGAGCGACGCTGGAGGAGGAGTTCCCCTTCCCCAGCGTGGAGGTCACGCCCACCTTGCCCACAGGATCGCTGGGCGAACTGAACGTCGGCCATCTGGAGTGCGGACTGGCCGGCTCCTTCGGCGCCTTCGAGGAGGTCACGGACACGCAGGAGACATTCTTTGGTGAAGGTTCCTTCTTCGGCCTCGATGGCAGCATCCACGCGGCGGCAGGCGAGCCGATCCAGCCCAAGTTTTTCGCCGACGTCTCCGCCCCGGCGGTGGGCACCCTGCGGGGTGTCCTCTTTCTGGGCGGTGTGTACACCGACATGGCAGGGTTTGACCCGGTGATCGTCCAGCCCATCAACGAGTACGTGACCCCCACGGCGGAGCCAGCATTCGAGGCCCCGGGCTGGTACCCGCCAGTCCCCTTCGGCCTGCGCAATCGCGATACAGTCCTGGGCTCGGAGGACACCCTGGTCACGCTCATGGGGCAGTTCAACAGCGAGGCCGGCACGGAACGGCTCTATGAGGGGATGGCTTTCGACACCTACTACTCCACCGATCTCGATGTGCAACCTCCGAACATCAGCTATTTGGATGGGATCCTGGACGAGTCCCTGGGTCGAGGATTCATCAAGGTGGAGGCCGACGATCCCTCTGGGATCGTGCGCCTGCTGGTGGCCCACACCGAGGGCCAGGGGGAGTGGTTCAGCCAGGACCTGGAGCACGATGCCGGGACGCACAAGTGGAAGGGGGAGTTCCCAGCCACACAGAACACAGTGTATTTCGTTCAGGTTGTGGATGGGGCGGGGAATGTGCAGGTAGCTCACAACAAGGGGAGATACTATCCCCTTGTGCCTCCGGCTCCCCTCGTCGAAGGAGGGGAGCCGGGCAGGATATATCTGCCCCTGATCGTGAAAAACTATGCCACATCCTGATCGCTATCTTGGGCGGGGATAGTCCTGATTTGACAGCCGTGAGCTTTGCTGTATAATAAGGACATCCTGATCGCCATCTTGGCCTGGGGTAGTCTGGGCCGAGGTGGCATCTGGCGCCCAAGTTTCATGGGGAAGGAGGTGAGGTCCTATGACGATAGTGACGGGCGACGGTGAGCAGGGAGGGATCACTTCTGCCCGGCGGGAGCGGGACTCTCGCATGCAGTCTCCCTCTATGACCGGTGGCTGCTGTCGTGTCCAACGACAGTCACTTGAAAGGGGACCAAGATGAAAAAGAGAAGCATAATGCTCAAAGGAACCTGGCGCCTGGCGCTGGCCGCGTTGCTGGTGGCGCTGCTGGGCCTTCCAACGGCGGTAGCCCAGGGGCCGCAAGAGGACACCACAATGATACCTGGCCAGGAGGCAGTGCAAGGTGTCAGGCCGTTGTATGACGATGGCGGCGCGTGGGAAGTTGGATCTCACGCTGCAGCGGGCGGTAGTCTCACGGCCCACGCGTACCATGAAGCCTGGGGGGTGTCGTACAAGCTGGGGACTTGTGGCTGGAACCGACGCTACGTCTACAACAAGTACTTGGCGTGGGAGGAAGACTTCAAACGTGCAGCCTTGGGCGGTAAGGAGCATGTGTACCTGGACACGGTGGACCTTCAGTTCTACGTGGGACACGGCGGCCCGAGCGGCTTCACCTTTTGGAACACTTGTTGCGATGACTATAAGCTGACGACGAACGACTGTTACCGTTCGTGGGGCAATGACGACAACGAGTGGGTGGCCCTCACCTCCTGCAACGTCTTGGCGGACAGTAACCTGGCGGCGTGGGCCAGGTGCATGCGCGGCACTCACCTCATCCTGGGCTTCAAGTCAACCGCCTATGCCCGCTACCCTTACTACAACACACAAGGCTACTGGTTCGCTCGTTACCTCTGCCAGGGCTATACCGTCCCCCAGGCCTGGTACAAGGCCGGGGACCGTGTGCAACGTACGAAAACTCTGCGCATCCTGTACAACGAAGTCGCCTGTCAATGGGACCGACCCAAGACCGGCTGGGTTTGCGCTGACTCCTACGATTGGGACGCCTGGGTGTCAACACATTACGCCTGTGGTGACCCGGCGGGCTACGTAGACGTCGGTGACCTGGATGGCACCATGCCTCGTTTCGCCTTTCGCCCCTTCAGCACGGCAGACGCCGGCAATAAGTACGATCGCCTGGGCGGCGTGTTCGAGGTCCCAGTTACTCCAACGCTGCGGATTCAGCAGGACGAGGTCATGTGGGCTGACATGTCCGACGGTCGCGAACTGGAAATGGACTCCCAGTCCGGCCTGTACGGCTACATGGACCTAAACAACATGTGGGCGTATACACCGACGCTGGGTGCCCACGAGGTACAGGGGGTTAGAATCACAGCCAATGGCGCTCGCGATATTGCCGATCGTTTCCTGACAGACAACAACTTGATGCCCGGCGACGCTCAGTTCTCCCACGTTGTGTCCGACACAATGTCCGGCGGCGACATCGTCAGTGGTACGCTGGCAGCTATGAACGCTAGCCTGCTGGCCAACGAGGAGGCCACCGTGTGGCAGGTGATCTACTCTCGTGTCCTGACCTATACCCCGCCCAGCATTGCCGGTGTTGCGCCTCAAGCTCAAGCCATCGCGTTCTCAGTGGTCGGGCCGGGGGCCAAGCAGAAGGTCTACGTCCCTACTAACGCGAGTATGCTGAGTGCCAATGGACTGCCCCCGGGCGCTATGGGCGGGTGGCGCGAGCTCCTAGGACAGCAAGGGAGTTCGGTCCAAGCGGCTGATACGGTGGAGATGCTGACCCCAGACCAGATCTACATGCTGCACGACACCGAGGATCTTGCGAAAATGGTTGTTCTGGATCCTTCACCGATTCAGGCTGATGAGGCCGAGATCCTCACGCACACCGTCGCGTACTGGGAGGAGGGCGCTGGCGCGAGCCAGGCCGAGCTCACCCCTGTCTATGAGCTGACCGTACGCTACACGCTCGGGGGTGAGGAAGTGGCGGTTGACCAGCTCCACATTCCCGCCAATGAGACCTACATGTCTCCCTTTGCGAAGATCGAATCGGCGCCGACGGAGATGGTGAAGATGGGCCAGACAATCACCTTGACAGCCACCGAAGCCGCCACCACACTGGCTGTGCTGGGCTACGATCCCAGCCTGGACTTTGTGCTTGGCAGTGGTGCACCAGAAGATTACATCTACGAGTGGTACGTCAATAGCGTAGAGGAGGCCAACAAGATCCGAGCCGGGCGCTCCATTACCTACACCGTCACCGGCGATGTAAGCGAGCGCCCAGGAGGCACTCCGCAACAAACCATCATCCTGAAGGTGACCGATTGGACGAACCCCGACCAGCACAGCAACACGGACAGCGCAACGCTGGACATCTACGCGCGCATCTTCATGCCGGTGATCATGAAGAACTGGGCCTAGTCAGGCACCACTAGCGTAGCCCTCTATCGAGAGCGCCGTGCTTCCCAGCCGGAAGGCATGGCGCTCTCCTGATTGACCATACTGGTTCCAACGGGAAGCATGCAGTACTGGATAGCAGGGGCCGTAGTTGCTGTCCCGGTGCTGCTCCTGTTGGGCTGTCTGCCTCCGGCCCCTCCTGCCGTGCCGGGTAAGAGGGAGAGTCAGACCGCAGTAGCAGGGATGCCCATCGCCGTCGAGAAGGTCGAGGAGCTGGGGATCTATCTGAGTGGAGAGAAGGAGGTCCACAAGCCCCAGGCAGATGAGATTGTGGAGATAACCGGATTGCTGCTCGGTATCCTCCCTGAGCTCAATCTGCAGGCCATGTGCTTGTTTCGCGACGCGGATGTGGCCCGTATGCGTGAGGAAGGGGATTCCCTGGAGTTGGTGTTCGCCCAGCCTGTGGATATGACGATCACTCAGCGGATCGAGGAGAATGACCGGGACCACATTCCCACCGATGAGCGAGGCTACCGAGTCCTGAGACTCAAACGGGCGCTCTTCGTCCTGGGAGGGGAGATGGCGGGCCACGTTCTGATACGGGGTGAGGGCCAGGACTGGGGCTGCTGGGCCATTGAGAGGGAGGGAGAGATAGATGCTCGCTGGATCGAGGCAGTGGAGGAGGTCTTAGAGGAGTAAAAGTTCCTGGAAGCAGCCCCGCTTCCGGTCAGGCTCTTGATGAACTTTGAGAGATTATTCCGGTAATAGCTGCTGTGTGATCGCCTCCGAAGGAAGGGTGCGCACCGGCGTTTTCCGATAAGCTCTCAAACGCTCGTCGTCCATAGCGGCCAGTCTGTTACAGGCTGACCGCTGTTTGTTGTCCCCATTTGAGGCTGCGGAGGTCGCTATGAAATCAAGGTTCTGGACATCGAATCTCACCCTGCTGGCCCTCACTGTCTTCTTTGCCTCCCTGGGCCAGGGGCTGCAGGGAGGCGTTGCTACCAATTTCTTCGTTCAAGACCTGGGACTGGATGGCCAGCAGATTCTGTGGATGGCCGGCATACGGGAGATCCCGGGGCTGCTGTTGGTATTCTTGGCGGCCCTCCTTATGCGCCTGCCCCTATCCCGACGCGCAGGGGCGGCCTTATTGTTGATGGCTTTGGGGTTCGCATCTTATGCCCTGGTCCACTCCTACCTGGCCCTCATCATCGCCGTCCTGGTCGGCAGCGTTGGCTTTCACAACTGGTTCCCTGTCCAGAGCGCTCTGGGCATGGGTCTGGTGAAGAGAGAGCATTCGGGACGCATATTGGGGCGGATGAATGCCGTGGCTGGGCTGGCGTCAGTGGTGGGGATGGGAATGGTTATTCTACTGTCAGAACGGCTGGGCCTGCGTCCCTTCTTCTTGTTCAGTGCCACGGCCCTGGCTGTGGGAGCGGCCATCGCGCTGCGCCTCCCCACAGACATTGGAGCTAGCAATGCTGAGACCCCTCGGCTGGTGCTGAAGAAACGGTATTGGCCATACTATGTTCTTATCCTCTTGCAAGGGACCCGTACCCAGGTCTTCGCCGCCTTCGGTGCCTGGGTGCTGGTCCAGTTCTACCAGGTGACTGCAGCACAATTGGCCATCCTGATGATCGCCAGCCGGATGGTCAATTTCCTGGCTGCACCGCAGGTGGGCGATTGGTTTGATCGCCTGGGCGAAAGGCGGCTTCTGACAGGCAGCTACCTGGGCCTGGCAGCGGCCTACGTTGGCTATGCCACTTTCCACAACATCTGGCTGCTGGGTGTTGTGTACGTCGTCATCAACTTTCTGTTCATGTTCAGAATCGGACTGGACACCTACGTGAATCGCATCGCCCCACCAGAGGAACTGTTGCCAACGCTTTCGGCCGGGGTGAGCATCAACCACATCACCTCGGTGGGGACGTCGCTGATCGCTGGCAGCCTGGTGAACTCCCTGGGCTACGAAACCCTGTGCTACGGGGCAGCGGCGATAATACTACTGTCCTGTCCCTTCGCTCTTTCCCTGCAAGTCCCTTTGTCCGAAGAGGGCATAACTGCCTGAAGCCGAGCATAATTCAGAATCATGAGGGCACTTTCTCCTGTGTGAGGTTCAGGGGCGTCCTCGCCCAGTCGAGGCACTGAAATAGCCTCGGCGGGGACGCCTCGGCCCTCACGCCCGTGCCTGTGGCACCGGCATAGGCGAAGGAGACTGCAGGCGGGTTACCTACGAATCTGACGTGTACCCCTGACAGATTGATGGATTTGACAAAATCGGGCTGCAATGGTATAATTTGTCCGCTCAATCATACTTCTCTTACTTTTCCATACTTCACAAGTCAACTGAGCGCGGCTCCCCTGAGCCGGGGATTGACGGCTGGGGGCAGCCGCCCTCAAAACCAAAGGATGGAATGATGCGACATCACATAAAGAGGCTGGGCAAGTGCTACGGCACGGCGACGGTCAGTGAGCGGGGACAGATAGTGATCCCCGCCGAGGCACGGCGGGAGCTGGGCATCGAGTGTGGCACCAAACTGGTCGTGTTCCGCTCGGGGAGTATGGAGGGACACGGGTTGGTGCTCATGACCGCCGACACGGTCACCGACTTTGTCCGCGAGGCGATGAGCCGGCTGACGGAGTTTGAGCGGACTGTCCTGGAGACCGCGGAACGCGAAGAGGAGTGACATGAGACCGCTGATACGTCTACTGAGATACCTGGGCCGGTACCGATGGGTGGTGGCAGGGACCATGACCTGCCTCATCATCACCACCCTGCTGGGATTGGCCACGCCCTGGCTGATACAACAGATCATTGATACCGCGCTGCAGTCGGGAAATCTGTCCCTCCTGGCCCTGCTTGCCGGGGCCGTGGTGGGTGTATCCTTGCTGAATGGCATCTTGAGCTTCATCCAGCGCTACGGGATGGCCTATGCCGTGCAAGGCGCCATCTACGACATCCGCAATGACCTCTACAATTTCATCCTCCACCTCCCCTTCAGCTTCCACGACCGCACCCGCACCGGGCAGCTCATCTCCCGCCTGACCAGCGATGTGGATCAGATATCGCGTTTCTTCGGCTTCGGCCTGAGCCGTCTTGTCTCCATGGCCCTTACCTTCGCCGGGGCCAGCTTCATGCTCTTTCGCATGAACTGGCAGTTGGCCCTGCTGGGCCTGACGCTGATGCCGGTAATGGCTTTCGTCGCTGTGAGCCGCTCCAGTAAGCTGGGCCCCATGTTCTACAATATCCGACAGCAGTTCGGCCGCATCACGGCCCAGGTTCAGGAGAACTTCAGTGGAGTGCGGGTGGTAAAAGCCTTTGCCCGAGAACAGTATGAGATAGAGAAGTTCCGCTCTGAACTGAAGGAATTCCTGCAGAGACGGGTGGCTGTGATCAGGATCTTCTCTGTCTTCATGCCCCTGATGTCCTTTCTGGCCAATGTGGGGATGGTGCTCATCCTGGGGTATGGAGGGTGGCTGGTCATCAGCGGGCGGTTGAGCGTGGGGGAGTTGGTGGCCTTTCAGGGGTACCTGATGATGCTCACCGGCCCCGTCCGCATGTTGGGTTTTATGGTGGTCGTTGGACGGCGCGCCTCCGCCGCCGGCGAGCGCATCTTCGAGATTCTTGACTCCCGCTCAGAGGTAACCGAGGCCCCCGATGCGGTGGAAGTGCCCCGCCTGCGAGGAGAAGTGCGCTTCGAGAATGTGTCCTTTGGCTACGAGGAGCGCAGCCAGGTGCTTCAAAACATCAACCTGGTAGTACGCCCGGGGGCGACCGTGGCCCTCCTGGGGGCCACTGGCTCGGGCAAGACCTCTATCATCAACCTCATCCCACGCTTCTACGACGTCACCGAAGGTCAGGTCACTGTGGATGGCTACAATGTGCGGGAGGTGAAGCTGCAGTCGCTGCGGGAGCAGATTGGCACCATCTTCCAGGAGGCCTTCCTGTTTTCTGGCACGATTCGGGACAACATCGCCTATGGGCGGGATGGGGCGTCTATGCGGGAGGTCATGCGCGCGGCCGAATTAGCCCAGGCTCACGATTTCATCATGAGTTTCCCCCAGGGCTACGAGACCCGCGTAGGCGAGCGGGGGATCACCCTCTCCGGCGGAGAAAGGCAGCGAGTGACCATCGCCCGGGCCCTGCTGCTCGACCCCCGCATCCTCATCATGGACGACTCCACCTCCAGCGTGGACATGGAGACGGAGTACCTGATCCAGCAAGCCCTGGCGGCGGCGATGAAGGACCGCACCTGCTTCGTCATCGCTCATCGCCTCTCCACCGTGAAGAACGCGGACAAAATCGTGGTCCTCGATCAGGGGCGCATCGTGGAACAGGGCACCCACGAGGAGCTCCTGGCCCGCGGCGGAATCTACCGCCGCATCTATGACACCCAGTTCGCCGAACAGGATTTGGATCAGGCATCAGAACAGGTGAAGGAGGTGGCCTGATGGGATTTCACCACGGCTTCCGTCTGGCTGCAGCAGATAAGGGGACTTTTAGCTGGAAGCTGCTTGTGAGGGCCTTGCAATTCCTGGCCCCCTACAAGCTCAACCTGATCCTGGCCGTCCTGTCGGTCCTGATCACCACCGGAACCGACCTGGCGGGCCCCTACCTCATGAAGGTGGCCATAGACCGGGACATCGCAGGGGAAGACGTCAGGGGATTGATGGGCACCATGCTTCTCTATCTGCTGGCCGTTCTGATCAACAGCGGTGTGACCTGCGGCCAGATATACCTCATGGGGGTGACCGGCCAACGGGCCATCTTCGACATGCGGGAGCGGGTCTTCACCCACCTGCAAAAACTATCGGCTAGCTTCTACGATGGACGAGAGATGGGGGATACCATCTCCCGCCTGACCAATGACATCAACATGCTCAATGAACTCCTGGCCAATGGCCTGGTCACCCTGGCTAACACCTTTATCAGCCTGGCGGGGGTGGTAACCATCATGATGCTGATGAACGTGCGGCTTTCGCTACTGATCTACACCATCCTCCCCCTGCTCTTGGTCGTCACCGCAGTTTTCCGCCGCTGGGTGGGCATGGCCTACCGCAGGAGCCGGGAGAAGATTGCCGATGTCACGGCCCACGTCGAGGAGGGGGTGTCCGGGGTGCGCATCATCCAGTCCTTTGCCCAGGAGGATCAGGACTTCAGCGGGTTCCGGTCGGTCAATGAGGAGAACCGGGCCGCCAACATGCAGGCCGCGACTGTGCGGTCGGTGTACTTCCCCCTGGTGGACGTCATCGGTTCCCTGGGCATGGGATTAGTGCTGTGGTTTGGGGGCCAGGCCGTCCTGCAGGGCCAACTGAAGTTGGGGGTGATGGTGGCCTTCATCGCCTATCTCTTCCGCTTCTTCCAGCCCATCCGCTCGCTGACCATGCTGTACGATGGGGTGCTGGCAGCCATGGCCGCCTCGGAGCGCATCTTTGAGCTGTTGGACACCGAGCCGGACATCGTTGATCCCCCTCAGCCAGTGCACTTGGGGCGTATTGAGGGACTGGTGGAGTACCGGGATGTGACCTTCGCCTACGAGCCGGGACAGCCGGTGGTGCGCGAGCTGGAGATCGTAGCCCGGCCGGGGGAGACCATCGCCCTGGTGGGCCCCACCGGGGCGGGAAAGTCCACCACTGTCAGCCTCCTGGCCCGCTTCTACGATGTGCAGGAAGGGGCGATCCTGATTGATGGGCACAACCTGCGAGAGATCGCCATCCAGTCCCTGCGACAACAGTTGGGCATCGTGCTCCAGGAGGGATTCCTCTTCTCCGGCACCATCCGGGAGAATATCCGCTATGGGCGGCTGGAGGCCAGCGATGAGCAGGTGGTCGAGGCGGCCAAGGTTGTGGGGGTTCACGAGTTCATCACGCGCCTGCCCGAGGGCTACGACACCGATGTGCGCGAACGGGGGGAGAAGCTCTCCATCGGCGAGCGGCAGCTCATCTGCCTGGCCCGGGCCCTCATTGCCAACCCTCGCATCCTGATCCTGGATGAAGCTACCTCCAGTGTGGATCCCTACACCGAGCTGATCATCCAAGACGCCCTGCTGAAGCTCTTCAAGGGTCGCACCTCCTTTGTGATCGCCCATCGCCTCTCCACCGTGCGCCGGGCGGACCGGATCTACGTGATGGACAGGGGGCGGGTCGTGGAGGTTGGTATCCACGAGGAGCTCCTGGCCCGGGGCGGCCTGTACTACAACCTCTACGAAATGCAGTTCAAGGGACAGGAGGCTGCTCCCGCGGAAGAGGAGGGTCTGGAGCGGTGGCGAGGGGAGGCTGTGCCAGTGGCGGTGGGGTGATTCTGGACTCAGATTCACAGGCCCCGGCGTCAAACCCCGGGGCCTGTTGTTCCCTGGCCAGGACAGGCTGTGCACAATAGGGCCGCCGTCGGAGGCGGCTGCCGCTCCCTCACGATAGATAGTCGCGCAGGGAGCGACTGCGTCCGGGATGGCGCAGTTTGCGCAGGGCCTGGCCCTCAATCTGCCGTATGCGCTCCCGGGTCAGGCCGAAGCGCTCGCCGAGCTCCTTGAGGGTGTAGCTCTGGCCATCCTGCAGCCCGTAGCGCAGGCGGAGGATCCTCTCCTCACGAGCGTCAAGGGTGGCCAGTACCTTATCTATCTCCTCGGCCAGGAGCATCTGGGCCGCAGCATCCGGCGGAGCGGGGAGCTCCTCATCCTCGATGAGGTATCCCAACTCATTGTCCTGCTCCTTCCCCACCGGCTGTTCCAGGGAGATGGGCTGCTGGGAGCTGCTGAGCATCCAGCGCACTTCGTGGGGGGGGATCTCTATCAGCTCAGCGATCTCCTCCGGGGTTGGCCGTTGCCCCCATCGCTTCTCCAAGCGCTGCGCGACCTCCCGGATCTTGCGTATGCGGTTGCTCATGTGGATGGGGATGCGGATAGTGCGCCCCTGATCGGCCAGCGCCCGGCTGATGGCCTGCCGGATCCACCAGATGGCGTAGGTGGAGAAGCGATGCCCCCGGCGGTAGTCAAATTTCTTCACCGCCGTAATCAGCCCCAGATTCCCCTCCTGGATCAGGTCCAAGAAGGGCACGCCGTGATTTACGTACTTCTTGGCGATGCTCACCACGAGCCGGGTATTAGCCCGGATGAAGCGGGCCCGAGCCTCCTCGGCGGCCTGTATCTGCTTCTCCAGTTCCCTTCGTTCTTCAGGGCTGAGCTTCTCCGTAGCGCACTTTTGCGCTGCCATGTCACCGTGCTCTATGCGCTGCGCCAGTTCCATCTCCTCCTCGCGGCTGAGCAAGGGTTCGCGCGCCATCTCGCGCAGGTAGAGGCTGATGGTATCGTCGGCCGCAATGTCAGCGAGGGTGATCTCTTCCAGTTCCCTCTCGGTCTTTGGCAATTCAGACTTCAGGCGGGCCTCTTCTGCCTCCTCCTCCACATCGTAGACCAGGATGCCATGTGTCTCGAAGAAGCTGAATATCTCATCCAGCAGTCCGATGTCCTCCTCAGCTTCGGGTAGCACCTGGCTGAGCTCCTCCAGAGTGGCGTACCCTCGCTGCTCCGCGCCCTTGAGGAACTGTTTGATCCTCCTCGAAGTAGCATCTGAGGCAGGTTGTTTCAATTTCTTGCGTCCTTTGGCAGGCGAGCTGGAAGAAGTATTCGCCAACACGCTTCTCACCCCTTGGTTCAGACGTCTACCACACACTGCACCACATACTGTCCATTCTGACGGAAGACTTTGAGGCCGCAGTAGGTCGCTGCTTTCACCTCGGTTAGAATCTCGTGATGATCGGGATCCAGGGGTTCACCCCAGGCCAGGGCGTCCAGATGCCATCCCTCCGCTCCCTGCCGAAGCTCTTTGACTTGGCAGGTACTCAGCAGTAGGCCGAGCATCTCTCTCTGAAAAAGCAACTCATTCAGGAATTCCACGAACAATGTCTCTGGATCGGGAGCCTGACAGTGCACAGCCACCGACTCCCGAGGCGCAACTGTCTCCAGATCGGCCATGATGCCGAACATGGCCTGAGCACCCTCGGCGAAGGCCTCGGCCAAGCTGTCACCGATACCCCGGATTCCTATGTCGGCCTCGTGGTCCAGATACTCATAGGGCATGGTCAACTCTGTGCAGCCATGTGCCGCTGCCAGGCTTCCTGAGCTTTGCGCAGTACATCCCTTTCGCTGGCGAGGGAGGCCCGTGCGATGGCCTCCTCCATCGGCACCCACAGGGCCGCATCCACCTCGGTGGGGTCGAAGTCAGCGACATCACCGCTCTCGCAGGCCATCAGGTAGAAGGTGACGAACTTGTGCACGCGGGTGGTCCGATCGGCATAGAACCAGTACTCAATGGTCCCCAGGTCTTCCAGAATGCGCCCCCTCAGGCCCGTCTCCTCCTGCACCTCCCGTCGGGCTGCCTCCTGGGGTGTCTCCCCCTCTTCCAGCCATCCTTTGGGGAGTTGCCAGCGCGTCCCACCTCTGGTGGCGATGAGGGCCACCCAGGGGGACCCAGCGCGGTTCTGGCACAACACACCGCCGGCGGAACGTTCAATCCGTGTAGTGGCCATGGGACACTACCTGCCAGAGGTGGGAGAAAGGGGATGATTGAAAGAGCAAGCAGTTTGCTATTATAGCCCACTATCCAGAGTTAGACAAGCGACCAGGCGTTTGTGAAGCCGCGAGCGATGCAACCGAAATATCCTCTCAGAGTTCATCATCCCACAGCGTGAACGCGCCGTCGGCGGCGTTTTGGCATCACAGACCTACTGTTTCAAAAGCGACTCGCATGAGTGCGAGATGAGAATGAGGCAGGGGTTGCTTTTCCGCCCGCTTGTGCTATTATATCCGTGAGCCTATTATACTCCAAATCTTCAAGCTTACAACTGCTGATGGAAAGGACACGAGCACTCCTTCATGGTTCCATTACCTGCACCCCATGAGAGGAAGGAGATCCGTTTTGCACATCCCAGTGAGGAGGAATTCAGCCGCATCCTGGATTTTTACAAGATCGAGTGGGAATATGAACCCCGGAGCTTCCCCCTAACTTGGGATGAGGAGGGAAACGTCACCGAGGCCTTCACCCCTGATTTCTATCTTCCTCAACAGGACCTCTATGTCGAGATTACTACCCTGCGGCAGGAGTTGGTGACCAGGAAGAACCAGAAGCTCCGTCGGCTGCGAGAGCTGTACCCTGATGTCCACATCAAGCTCTTCTATCGGCGGGATTTCGGGCGACTGCTGGACAAGTATGGGCTCTCTGGAGAACGCAGGGAATTAATTGGCCAGGAGGCACTGAAGTAGCCCGATGGCCGATAGGGATATCGTGGAGGTCCTGTTCAGCGAAGCGCAGATCCAGGCCCGGGTACAGGAATTGGGCGCAGCTATCTCCCAGGATTATGAGGGGCGGACGCCCCATCTGGTGGGTGTGTTGCGCGGAGTTGTGCCCTTCATGGCCGATCTGGTCCGGGCCATCAGCATCCCCCTGACCCTGGATTTCATCGCCATCTCCCGCTATGGCCCCTCCACCCGGACCCGGGGTGTGGTGCGCTTCATCAAAGACCTGGATGAACCTATTGCCGGTCGAGATGTCCTCTTTGTGGAGGATGTGGTGGATACGGGCCTGACCCTCAATTATGTCCTGCACACCCTGCAGCGCCGCTACCCGGTTAGCCTGCAGGTGTGTATCCTCTTCGACCGCACCGTCCGCCGCCTGGTCAACGACCTCTCCATCGCCTACAAGGGCTTTGACCTGCCCGACCAGTTCGTGGTGGGCTACGGGCTGGACTACAGGCAGCACTACCGAAACCTGCCCTATGTCGGTATACTCGACCCCAGTGTGTATCTCCCCGATCAGGGTAAATAGCACCTCACAGGATGACCAGCAACAGCCCCGCGATCCCCCCCACCAGCACCAGGACAATCAAGAGCAGGACAGGAGCCAGCACAGCCAGCACTCCCCGGGCCCAATCGAACTCACTGGCCACGGTCGTGGCGGCGATGTAAATGAGCAGGCTCCATACCCAGGCCCCCACTCCTACCACCACACTGGTGAAGACCTGCAGTGCCCGACCTGCCACAGGGATCAGGCCCAATAAGGGTGGGACGATGTCCAACAGGTGAGGGATGGCGTAGAAGGCAGTCAGCCCTAGCATCTGTTGCAAACTCGCTCTACCTCCCATCAGATGGGCGGCGATGGCAACGAGCAGGGTGTAGAACATCCAGCTTCCCAGCCAATCGAAGGGGGTGGAGACGAAGTGGCCGACTGCTTTCAGGATGTGGCCCGCAGGCTGGGGTATGCGGACGGGAAGTTCAGCGATGGCCAGTCCGATGCCCAGGCCCGTCTCCAAGTACTCCTCAATTTGCCTCCCCACCTGGGGCGGCATATCCAGCATGGTCTGCGCCTGCTCCATACTTCGCTCGAAGCCCTCCCTCGCCTGCCGGCCGGCCTCCTCGGGCGGCGGGGCTTGCAGTTCGCTCACCAGCTCAATGGCAGAGCTCACCAGCCCCGCGACGAGGCTCACGGCCACCAGGATGAGCAGCCCCCGCCGGAAGATGTCGGGCCTGTCGCGCAGCGCAGCAAGGGATGTGGTCCTTAACAACAGGCTATCACACACCATTTGCCAGGTAGCCATCTATCTCCCTCCTCCCGCAAGGAACAGCCCCAGAAGGACCCCCAACCCTCCCAGAGCAAGAGCTAGCAGGGCCAGGAGGATGAAGGGCAACAGCATGGCCCAGAAAGCGCGCTCACTGCTGAGGCGATGGGCATTCTTGAGGGCCAGGTAGTTACAGATCAGGGTCCAGATGGTGATGACCCCTCCTATCTCCACGTAGGGCAGGATGCGGATGAGCCCCAGGAGCTGTGGTGTGACCGCCAGGGCGGTGCAGCCCAGCGTCTGACCCAGGCTGGCCTGCCCGCCCACAAGACGGGCGAAGAGGTAGCCCAGCAGGCCGAAGATCAGCCAACTGACCCCCAACCACAGGGGGATCATGATCACTCCTATGGCGGCCCCGATGGGGTTCGGCGCACGGAAGAGGTAGGGGAAGATGCGCCGTCCTATTTCGTACTGCCGGCGGAAAGTGGGCTCAAAATTGGGAGAGCCCTCGCTGGCCTCCCCATACCAGTCCATCTGCTGCAATTCTTGGAGCACCACATCTTTGATGGCTTCCAGGTTTGGAGTGGTGGCCCACTCCAGCATCTCCCCTACAATGCCTACCAACGATACCACCACCCCCGCCACCAGGATGAGGATAAGTCCTTTGATAAAAGGACTGGAGATCTCGCGCATGGCCGCGTAGGCCTCGTCCTGCAGGAGAAGGGCTCTGGGGCAAAGGCGTAAAGTTGCTAGCAGGTCTTGCACGGTTCGACTCCTTCCATGTAGTCTGGCGTCTTCGTTGAGCCAAATGCTTGCCTGGCCTGGACGTCAGGTCAGACAAGGGGACAAATGGGTCAAGTTCAAGTTCCCCACCGCGGATAGCGCTGACAAACAGCATCCTTATTTGTCTATCTCCAGTATTGAAGCCATTATGGAAGCATTCTATCACGATCGGGCCTCAATGCAAATCCATCGCTCGTGGACAAGCAGGCGAGATGGGTTTGGCATTTTCTCGATAGTGTGCTATAATATGAACGGTCTGGGCGGTTAGCTCAGTTGGCCAGAGCGCCACGTTGACATCGTGGAGGTCACAAGTTCAAGTCTTGTACCGCCCACTTTCCATCGCAGATGGCATATCGCCCATCGCGGATTGCCTGGTCGGATATGGGAGTGTTAGCCGACATGCCCCCGGTGGAAGAGCAGGCATGGATGGAGCACAAATGAAGTTTCATACGCCAACAATCCAAGGATAGGAGGAAACTAGATGGCGACAGCGTATTATCGCTATATCTCCTACCCGCTGGAAGTGACCCAAGTGGTCCATGAACGCAAGGTGCAGTCAATGAATCCTAAGAGAGGATATGCCACCTGGTATACCCCAACCAGATATGACGATCCTACAAAGGCGCAGCAGGAGTTAGCTCTCAGCAAGCCACCTACCCACCGCGTCGGGCCGATTCCCGCCGGCGAAATGCGGGACTTCGACATTCAGCAGCTTCCGCCAGTCGCACCGGCGTTTGGTCAACCGGGAGGCGGTGTCGAGGCTTGCACCAGGTCGGCAGTTTGGCTCTTCGGTCTCTGGGACTTGTGGTGAATTATGAGGAACTAGATAGAATCCTCGATACGGTTGAGGAAGTCTTTTCATCTCTTGCTAACCAGTATGGGTATTATGAGCTGAAGCACTGGAGTACCGAACGATGGCGGTGGGATGAGCCGGTCATAACGTTGACCTCGGTTGGCAGGGACGACGTTAACAGGAACATTCACGCACTTACTATTCAGGAAGGCTCTTATCCTTACGAACTGCTGGTAGAGATAAATGCCTGGCAGGACGAGGATGAGGCAGAGGGCGAGATAAGGATGCGAAAGTGGCAGCATGCAAAGGTCGGCCGTGTGCAGATACCCTTGGACACGGAGCAACTTGAGGGGATGATTCGCAAAGCTTACGATAATGTCTCTAGATGGAGAGAGGGGAAATTAGCAAGGAAGACGCGCCTAGCTTCGTGGGCAGGGGGGCCGGAGCCATAGAATGGCGGCACGGTCGGCTAACACGAGCTTTGCGGCTCACTGCGTTCGCCCAAATGCTTCGCACTTCGCAAACTCGCGCCCCGATAGCCGATAAGCGAACAAAGCGTTGACCGGGACGAGTACCCGAGATGCCGGCCACAGGGAGAAGGGGCCGCTGACTGAGAGCCCCTTCGGTCATGGGGCTCGGGGAAAACCTCCCGGGAGCGGGTGCCAGAACGCTGTCAACGGACTGCTGGGCTTCGTTGAGGCCAGTAAGGTGCTCCGGGTGGCTCCGTTACCAGCCGCAAGAGGACAACGGTCCAAGGTCTCCCGTCCCTTGTTTCCGTTGTCGAAATTGGGTGGAACCGCGAGATCTCCCGCCCCATAGGTGAGAGGTCTTTTTCTTTCCCCCTAAGGCTCTCAACTTGAAACCTGTAACCTTCAACTTGCAAGTTTCTGACAGGAGGACATGATGGCTGAGCTGGATTTGGGGAAATTGCGCCACTCCACATCCCACGTGATGGCCGAGGCTGTGCTGGAGATGTTCCCCCAGGCCAAGCTGGGGATTGGGCCCTCCATAGAAGATGGCTTCTACTATGACTTCGACCTGCCCCGCTCCCTCACCCCCGAAGACCTGGAGGAGATCGAAGCGCGGATGAGGGAGATCATCGGGGGAGATTACCCCTTTATCCGAAAGAAAGTCTCCCACCAGGAGGCGCGCGAGCAATTCGCCGATCAGCCCTACAAACTGGAACTGATCGAGGAGATGGGCGAGGAGGAGGTCATCTCCACCTATACCCACAGCAAATTCACCGACCTCTGCCGGGGACGGCACCTGGAGCGCACGGGCCAGATTACCCCCCAAGCCTTCAAGTTGCTCAGCGTGGCCGGCGCCTACTGGCGGGGTAATGAATCACGTCCCATGCTGCAACGCATCTACGGCACCGTATGGCCCACCGAGCAAGAGCTTCAGGCCTACCTCCAACGGCTGGAGGAGATGGAAAGGCGAGATCACCGGCGGTTGATCCGTGACCTGAACCTGATCAGCTTCCACGAGGAGGGAGGGGCCGGCCTGGCCCACTGGCACCCCATGGGAGGCCGCATCCGCCGGGTCATCGAGGAGTACTGGTACAGGGAGCACTACGCGGGCGGCTACGAGATCGTCTACTCGCCTCACATTGGCAAAGCCCAGCTGTGGCAGATATCCGGCCACCTCGATTTCTACCGCGACGGGATGTACTCCCCCATGGACATCGAGGGCCAGGAGTATTACATCAAACCCATGAACTGCCCCTTCCACATACTCATGTACAAGACCCGACCCCGCTCCTACCGGGATCTCCCCCTGCGTTGGGCGGAGCTGGGGACAGTGTACCGCTACGAGCGCAGCGGTGTGCTGCACGGGCTGATGCGCGTGCGGGGCTTCACCCAGGACGACGCCCACATCTTCTGCACACACGAGCAGATCGAGGGGGAGATCCTGGAGGTGCTGCGATTCAGCCTCAAAATGTGGCACGATTTCGGCTTTGAGGACATTGAGGTCCACCTCTCCACGCGGCCTGAAAAGTCGGTGGGCGAACCGGAGCGGTGGGATCAGGCCACGGAAGCGCTGCGCCGGGCCATTGAGTCCGATGGCCTGTCCTATCAGGTGGACGATGGTGGAGGGGCTTTCTACGGGCCCAAGATTGATCTCTACATCCGCGATGCCATGGGCCGACGATGGCAGATGACCACCATCCAGTTTGACTTCAACGAGCCTGAACGCTTCGGCATGACCTACGTGGGTCGGGATGGCCAGCAGCACCGGCCCTACATGGTGCACCGCGCCCTGCTGGGGGCTCTGGAGCGCTTCTTCGGCATACTGTTGGAGCACTACGCCGGTGCCTTACCCGTATGGCTGGCCCCGGTGCAGGTGATGATGATCCCCATTGCCGATCGTCACAACGCCTACGCCCATCAGGTTGCTAAAGAGCTCCGTGCCGCCGGGCTGCGCGTGGAGGTGGATGACTCCGACGACCGCATGGGAGCCAAGATTCGCAATGCGCAGTTGCAGAAAATCCCCTACATGCTCGTCGTCGGCGACCGAGAAGTGGAAGAGAGCACCGTTTCAGTACGCCTGCGCACCGAGGAGGACCTGGGGCCTCATCCCCTCGCCGATTTCAAAGCCCGGGCTCTGGATGTGGTGCGTGCCAAGAGAGGCATTTGACATCTGGCCGCAACTGTGATATGATATCATCCAAGCGTGTAGATGGAAGGGGCCGGGTGTTCCGGTTCCGCCTAGCGAAGGAAGGCCGAGGGGAGCGAGATCAGTCCTAAAACACATCGCGTGAATGAGCGGATCAGGGCACGTCAGGTGCGGTTGATTGATGCTCAGGGAAAGCAAGTGGGCATTGTGCCCTTTGACCAGGCGCTTCAGACTGCTCAGGAGCAGGGGGTAGATCTGGTTGAAGTAGCCCCTAATGCCCAACCTCCAGTATGCCGGATGATGGACTACGGCAAGTTCCTTTACGAGCAGGCCAAACGAGAGCGCGGTGCCCGCAAGTCGCGGAAGGGTGGTGAGGTTCGGGAGATTCGCCTGCGTCCCAAGACGGGGGAACACGACATCGCCTTCAAGCTGCGTACGGCGCGACGGTTCTTAGAGCGGAGGTCCAAGGTGAAGGTCCGGGTGCGGTTCCGAGGCCGGGAGATCACTCACCCTGAGGTGGCCCGGGAGCTCCTGAGGCGCATTGCTGGCGAACTGGCGGACGTATCTCAGGTGGAGAAAGGCCCCATGGTGGAAGGGCGAAGCATGCTCATGATCCTTAGCCCGGCCGGTAAGAAGTGATTGAAGGATTGGTGACCACCCACATTTTCATGGCAATGCAGAAGGCCGTTGCTCTGGACAGCGGCCTTGATGTGCCAGCCAGTGTGGTTACATGAGGACATAATTAGAAAGGTAAGACAGTTGCCACGAGTAAGAGGGGGCCCACGGGCCCGTAAGCGTCACAAGAAGGTTCTGAAGCTGGCCAAAGGCTACTATGACACCCGGCATCGGAATTTCCGCCGGGCCAATGAGGCGATGTTGGCCGCGCTTACCGATGCCTATCGCGACCGCCGCCGACGGAAGCGCGACTTCCGCCGCCTGTGGATCACCCGCATCAACGCCGCGGCCCGCCAGCATGGGCTATCCTATAGCTGCTTTATGCAGGGCCTCAAGGAGGCAGGGGTGGCAATTAATCGCAAGCTACTGGCGGAGATGGCGGTCCAGGATGCCGCAGGCTTCGCCAGGCTGGTGGAGGTGGCCAAGGGTGCCATGTAGTGCCTCTCTCTGCTCCATTTTTGGGTGTCTTAAGGAAGCCCTTGCCTGAATGACGAGGGCTTTTACATTTGGGATCTGGCCAATCGGGATAGGGGGACGGCCTAGCCGCCCCCCTCCCACACCACCGGACATGCGGGTCCGCATCCGGCGGTTCGGTTAAGTATGACGAAACCATACG
>Ga0209979_1000577_pt1 | contig 47866 bp, 33 predicted proteins | sample AnhtaG_FD_183114 | JGI IMG/M metagenome (GOLD analysis project Ga0209979, IMG submission 183114) | Deep subsurface microbial communities from Anholt, Denmark to uncover new lineages of life (NeLLi) - Anholt_01485 metaG (SPAdes) (version 2) | ecosystem: Environmental > Aquatic > Marine > Oceanic... | reverse complement strand
GACATCGTTTTTGATTTCGACAACACCACCCTATCTCCCAAAGAATTCTTTTTCCCTGCTTCGGAGACCCTGTTCTGTGTGGAGAGGAAGGACGGGCAGGTGGAGCTGATACCCGCCGAGGTTGACCGGGAAACGGTGGTCTTCGGCATGCGCCCCTGTGATGCTAAAGGCATCGCCACATTGGACCTGCCCTACCTGGAAGAGCCGGCCGATGCCCTCTACCGCCAGCACCGGGACAAGACCACCCTCGTTGGCCTCTCCTGCCTGACTGCCTGTCCCGAATGCTTCTGCGCCAGCATGGGCAGCGGCCCGGACGATGCCTCCAACCTGGATATCATGCTCACCGAAGTGGAGGATGGCTATATAGTCCAGGTGCTTACGGAAAAGGGCAAAGCCCTGTTGCCTGACGAATTGTTGACTACGGCAGATGTATCACCTCCGCCAGCCCCATCCCCGTCAACCGTCCCCAGCGAGGGTATTACAGACAAGATGCGTCAAGCCTTCGACGACCCCTACTGGAGCCGGTTAGCCGATAGATGTATACACTGCAATATGTGCTCCTATGTCTGCCCCACTTGCTACTGCTTCGATGTGCGGGACTACACCAACAAGGCAAACATCGAGCGGGTGCGCAGTTGGGAAAGCTGCCAGTCCCCAGGGTTCACCAAGATTGCCGGCGGCTATGACCCCCGGGCCAGCAAAGGGCCTCGCCTCAGGCAGAGGTTTGGCCACAAGCTGATTTACTTCCCGGAACATTTTGGGCCTCTACACTGCGTCGGCTGTGGCAGATGTGTCAGGGCTTGCCCGGTAAACATCGATATCCGTGAGATAATACAGGACGTTCAGAAACTGGGAGTGAAAAGTGATGCCTGAGAATCCTCTCCTGCCCCATTTGGCTACGCTGAAGGACGTGATCGACCAGACACCTGATGTGGCGCTTTTCAAGCTGGAGTTGAATGACCCTGATATCAGGGATAGCTTTGAGTACAAGCCGGGGCAGTTTATCTTCGTCTCCGCCTTCGGAACAGGCGAGTCTCCCTTTGGTTTGAGCTCAGTCTCCTACCGCAAAGGTGATCTGGAGCTTGCTGTAAGGCGGGTGGGCACCGTGACCGGTTCCCTTCACGAGCTTGAGCCGGGGGCCACTGTGGGGGTGCGGGGACCCTTTGGAAACCACTTTCCACTTGATGAGTACAAGGGGAAGAACATCTTCATTATCGGCGGCGGCATCGGCTTTGCGCCGCTGCGCCCCATAATCACCACTATCATCGACCATAGAGACGACTATCAAGACCTGCTTATCCTCAACGGGGCCCGCACTCCACAGGACCTGTGCTTCGCCACCGAGTTTGATACCTGGGCGGCCTCGCCCAGGACAAAGGTTGAACTCACTGTAGATGCCGGTGACGAAAGCTGGACCGGCCGGGTGGCCCTGATCCCCGCCGTGGTCAAAGAGCTGAACCTTTCGCCAGAAAATGCCATTGCCATAATCTGCGGCCCGCCTATCATGATCCACTTTACCCTTATCGAGCTAAAGAAGCTGAACTTCGAAGACAGGCAGATCGTCACCACCCTTGAGGGCAAGATGAAGTGCGGCCTGGGCAAGTGCGCCCGATGCAACGTGGGCGAGAAGTACATCTGCCAGGACGGGCCCGTCTTCACCATGGAGCAAATCTCAGAGCTAATCGAGCAGTTCTGAAGGCTCGCAGCAGATCACATAGTCGCGGGGGCGACCAGCCGGTCGCCCCCGCTTGTCATTGATTAGCCTCCCATCGCGCCTGGAAATGCGCTCCCACACCCAGGTGAGTATCAGGTCCCCGGACCTGACCTGGCCACTGACAAGGACGGACATTGTAAACACAGGAGACCGTCCAGAGATAAACCGTGGGGGGCGAACCCGCCTTACCCAACGGGTCCAGGGTGGATGACCCAGAGGATCCAGTAGATCAGTCCTGCTCCGGCCGGACCCACCAGCAGCAAAGCTACCACTCTTTTCCAGCCTCTGGGCACGGGGAGACCCGTTCTCAAAAACGGCACGATGAATGGGGTTCTCTTTCGATAGAGCAGGTATTCCTCTCCGAATTGCCTTGCCAGGCCGTCCTCTTCGTATATGGCGAAGGCCATGAAGAGGTAGACTATGATGAACCAGGCAATGAAACTACCCGGGGTGTTGTACAGGCTGAAAAGGAGCGTTGCCCCAAAGGTGCCAATCGCTATTCCCAAGTTCTGGGGATGCCTGACCGTAGCGTACAGCCCGCCAGTGACCAACCTCTTCTTCCCCGCCCCGAGGACCTGGGCGAATCCAACGATGACTATGGCGATGCCAATTGCTAGAAGCAGATACCCTGGTATGTGGAAAGGAGAGTCAATCGCATCCCAACCGCGATCTACCCATAGCCAGGAAGGTATGAACCGTTCCAATAGGTAGTATGTGTAACCGCCGACATAGAAGATGCCAGCCATAGGTCCGAGAAGGCCAATGAAGAGAATGGAATAGTAGAGGAACCAGGCGGCCCCGAGTGGCAGCAGCCTGACCACGTTTCCAATAGCCGATGTGGCTGACCTGAACCAGGGTAGTGAAAAGAATAGGAAGGCAACAACCACAACCAGAAGGGAAAGAAACCCAGGGGGCTGCCCCATCCATCCCGGACTGTCAGCCGGCCAGTCAGGCATGTGACGCAATGGCCATGGCCCACACCTGATGAACGCGAAGATCAGGGCGTAAGCGCAGGCCGCGGTCATCAGCGTCATCAGCCAACCCTCGCTTTGAGATCTCTTACCCCTCACAAACTTGCCAAGTCGCAGAACTGCAACGACCACAGAGAAGCAGAGAGGAATGTCAAAGGCTAGGGAGACACATATCGATTCGAATTGATCATATACCCACCAGTGATCAAGGACAAAAAAGCGAAGATCCGTAGAAAAGCAGAAAAGAAACAGGGCGAGTGTAATCGCTACCCAGAGCTTGTCTAACCTGGACATATGCTTAGCCTACGTGGACATTGCCGCCAGTTGACAAGTATTTTACAGCTATTAGTTCAGAGGATACAATAGAACGCCCCATGCCTTTTGATACGGCACGATGCACTCGCCACAGCGAGTCGGCCGCCAGGGTCGCTCGGTAAAGTCGCCTGTGGAGGCCTTTGGAGACCGTGCCCCTACACCTTCACCCCACCCTTGCCACAACCAGTCTGGCCACAGAGTAATGTAGGGATGGACCTTGAGGTCCATCCGCCCTCCTTGCGGATCGAGCTAATGGTCATCAAGCATTCATGTGGGCAGGCTCCTTAGGTGTTGCGTTCCACATGGTATCCTCTCCCTTGACGGGAGAGGATAGGGTGAGGGTGAATTCCCCCCTCCTCTAAATCTCCTCCCGCCAGGGGAGGAGATTACATGGGGTTTTGCAGTTAGCGATTAAGGAGCCAGTCGGGAGGCAAATGGGTGCAGCCTAGCCTAACTCACCCCACGCTTGCCACAGTCAATCTGGCGACACACTCGCTTCCGGCGCCTTTCCTTCTCCTTGCCGTTATATCTTGCTCATCCTTGCCGTCTGATGCCTATCCTGCATAATGCAGAATGGTGCCATACTGCCCCACAGCGAAGACATCAGCAGAAGAACTGCCCCAGACACTAAAAAGAGCATTTGTAGTACCACTGCTCATCTCGGTCCAGCTGCTGCCGTCATAGTGCAAGATGATCCCAGGATATCCGACGGCAAAGACCTCTGAGGGAGAAGTGCCCCAGAGACCCATAAGCTGTTCTGCGGTTCCGCTGCTCATGGAGGACCACGCAATGCCATCATAGTGTAGGATGGTGCCGTAATGCTCTACCGCAAACACATCAGAAGAGGAACTGCCCCATACGCTGACGAGCATCCCCTTCGTGCCACGATTCATCTCGGTCCAGTTGCTGCCATCGTAGTGGAGGATGATGGAAAACAATCCCACCACAAAGACATCTGATGAAGAAGTGCCCCAGATGCCCAGAAGGGTATCTGTGGTGCCGCTGCTCATGGACGACCACGCAATGCCATCATAATGTAGGATGGTGCCAGAATTCCCCACGGCAAAGACATCTGATGAAGAAGTGCCCCAGACGGCGAAAAGGATTTCGTTGGTTTCACTGTTCATGGATGACCATGTAATGCCATCATAATGTAGGATGGTGCCACCATACCCCACGGCAAAGACATCAGCAGAAGAACTGCCCCAGATACATTTAAGCCCTTCTGTGTAAGCGCTGCTCATGGAGGACCAGGTGTTGCCATCATAGTGCAGGATGGTGCCATCATTTTGCCCGACGGCGAAGACATCAGCAGAAGAACTGCCCCAGACCACATTAAGTTGACTATGGGTACCACTGTCCATCGAAGTCCAATCCTTTCCATCTTTCCCACACCCAAGTGCTATCACCAATATGGCCGCTACAGCTATCAGGCCATATTTTAACCAGGGATTCCTCTCAGCCATGTCCCCGCCTCCTTCTCTGCTTGGCTGTATCAGGCTACTAGTATCGTTGGTGACATTATAACATGTAAGATTAGTGTTGGGTTATCTCTGTACCTGTCCGGTACATTAGTGACACTTTGCCCCACCGTCTCCGATGCTCTGATCATAGCAGCAATGTAGGGATGGACCTTGAGGTCCATCCACCCCCTCCTTGCGGATCGAGCCAAAGTCTTCGAAGGTCGCCAGAGGCGACTGTGTTGACCGACTCGCTGTGGCGAGCTTGATCCCTACTTTGTTGCAAGGTCGCCACTTTCGGCAGTGAAGGCGCCTCCTTCCCGTACACTCCCTGCAATGGAGTTGAGAACTGCCCTAATCAGTGGTAAAATAGCCTCTTGGGAAGGGAAGTGGTTGATTACCCGAACACTTAGAAGAGCGAATGGCAGAAATTCTTGCTTCCCATAGAGGTGAGCGTGGAGCAGTTATCGCCATACTACAAGAAGCTCAACAAGGTTTTGGCTACCTCATAGAAGAGGCTATCTCGCTAGCAGCTAAGTTTTTCGGAGTCTCTGCGAGTGACGTTTTCGGGGTAGCTTCTTTTTGTCCTCAATTCCGTCTCACTATTCAAGGCATTGCAGGTAAAGGGGCGACATGGGTGATGTTACGCTGATCATAAACGGGCGAACGGTCAAAGCCGAGGACGGGGCAACTATTCTTGAAGCGGCAACAGGGGCTGGAATCTATATTCCAGCCCTGTGTGCTTATCCTGGCCTCAGACCGTTAGCTGAAGAAGTGCCCGACAGGGCTTGCCAGCTTTGCCTGGCAGAAGTAAGTGGGGAAATTGTCCTTTCCTGTGCTACTCCTGTCTCCGAAGGAATGACAGTTCAAACCGAGACACCCAGAGCACAGGAGTTGCGTCAGAAAAACGTGACCGCTATCCTACGCCGACATCCCAACGCATGCCTCACCTGTCACCGACGCGAGCGCTGCAGTCCTTTCGACGTCTGCCTTCGCCACGTCGCAGTGAATGACCGGTGCGTCCTCTGTCCCCAAAATGGCAATTGCGAACTGCAAACGGCTGTAGACTACCTTGGTATAGACGAGCTTCCACCTTACATTCCCAAGCAACTGCCCATTCGGACCGATAGCCCGTTCTTCATTCGGGATCATAACATGTGCATCCTGTGCCAACGCTGTGTTCGGGTTTGCCAAGACGTAAGAGGGGCGAAGGCGATAAGGTTTGCCTACCCCTGTCATGAGGCTTGTCCGGCAGGGATAGACATTCCCCGCTATGTTCGCCTTATCGCTCGGGGGAGACCCGACGCTGCCCTGGCAGTGGTTCGAGAGAAGGTCCCGTTCCCGGGCTCGCTGGGCAGGGTCTGCGTTCATCCCTGCGAGCAGGCCTGTCAGCGTGGGCTTGAGGTAGACCAGCCAATATGCATCCGAATGCTGAAGCGCTATGCGGACGACAACAGTGACGGGTCATGGAAAGAGCGGTCAAAGAAGCTGCCGCCCACCGGCAATAGCGTGGCTGTTGTTGGAGCTGGGCCGGCGGGGCTCACCGCCGCTTACTACCTGGCCAAGTTGGGGCACAAGGTAACCGTCTTTGAAGCCCTCCCTGAACCGGGTGGAATGATGCGGGTGGGCATTCCGGAATACCGCCTGCCTCGGGACATACTGGGAAGCGAGATCGAGCACATCAAGAGTGCTGGCGTAGAGATCAAGCTGAATACGCGTGTTGAGGCCATCGATCCCCTTTTCGAACAGGGCTACAATGCAGTCTTCCTCGGGGTCGGTGCTCATCAAGGGATGCAATTGGGGGTAGAAGGAGAAGACCTGCCCGGAGTTATCGAGTCGGCAGACTTCCTCCGCCGCGTCAACCTAGGAGAAAAGGTGGACGTCGGCGAAAGGGTGGTAGTGATCGGAGGAGGGAACGTGGCCATCGATGCGGCGCGCATATCTCCACGCATCGGCGCAAAGAAGGCGACAATCTTCTACCGCCGCACGCGTGCCGAGATGCCGGCCAATCCTGAGGAGATCGACGCTGCTCTGGAAGAGGGGATAGAGATTGCTTATCTGGTTGCCCCTACTAAACTAACCAGAGATAACGGCGTCCTGAAACTGGAGTGCCAGCGCATGGAATTAGGAGAGCCCGATGCCAGCGGCAGGCGCCGCCCTGTCCCCATCGAAGGGAGCGAGTTTGTCACCGAGCTTGACACCCTGATTGCCGCCATCGGGCAGCGACCCGAGGTCCCCGAAGCCTTCAACGTCGAGGTAGGACGAGGGAATGTGCTCAAGATTGACGACAATATGATGACAACCCGCCAGGGCGTGTTCTCTGGCGGCGACTGTGCCAGCGGGCCAGCCGCGGTCATTCAAGCCATAGCGGCCGGCAGGAAGGCAGCCGAGGCTATCGACCGTTACCTCGGCGGCCAGGGAGATATCTCGGAATCGCTTGTTGCTCCGGAAGAGGCCACGTACTGGCTGAATGGAGATTTCCCGGAGGAGAAGCTGGCCGTCTTTTCACACCTCTCTCCCGAGGACAGCGTCAAAACCTTTGATGAGGTCGAGTACGGATTTGACCGCCAGATAGCCATTGCTGAAGCCATGCGCTGCCTCCAGTGCCATGTGATAACTCCTCCAGATGAACTCGTCCTCCAGGAGGCCAACTGCCAGTTCTGCGGCGCCTGTGTCGATGCCTGTCCCACCGGTGCCCTGATCGAGGCCAGCAGCCGCTGGACTGGACTACCCGATCGACAGGTGACGACTACCTGTCCCTACTGCGGCGTCGGCTGTCAGCTCAACCTCGAGATCAGGAAGGGTAGAATCGTAAGGGTTATACCGGATCGGAACGGTTCCGTAAATAACGGGCAAGCCTGTGTCAAGGGCAAGTTTGGCCTGGAGTTCGTCCATGATCCAAACCGACTGACGTCGCCACTGATCAGGAGAAATGGCGAGTTTGTGCCTGCCACCTGGGATGAGGCCCTCGATTTCGTAGCCAGCAACCTGAGAAAGTACCCAAGCGATCAATTTGCCACCATATCCTCGGCCAAGTGCACCAACGAAGACAATTACGTCATACAGAAATTCACCCGGGCGGTAATAGGCACCAACACTATCGATCACTGTGCCCGCCTCTGACATGCGCCCACCGTGGCCGGTCTGGCCACCACCTTCGGCAGCGGCGCCATGACCAACTCTATAAACGAAATCGGTGATGCAGCCTGTATCCTCTCCATCGGCAGCAACACCACTGTGTCACACCCCATCGTCGGACTGGAAGTAAAGAGGGCGGTAAACCAGGGGGCAAAGCTTATCGTAGCCAATCCCAGGGAGATAGACCTGTGCCGTTTCGCTGACCTCTGGCTGCAACACCGCCCCGGAAGCGACGTGGCCCTGCTGATGGGAATGATGCGGGTGATCGTCGATGAAGGCCTTCTCGATCAGGCCTTCATAGAGGAGCGCTGTGAGAATTATGAGGCCTTCCTGGAATCACTGAAAGACTTCGACCTCGACTCCGTAGAAAAGATTACCGGCGTTCCCCAGGAGAAAATAGCCGAGGCAGCCCGAATATATGCTACCCAACGACCCTCCACTATACTATACGCCATGGGTATCACCCAACATACCCACGGGACCGACAATGTAATCGCCACCGCCAACCTGGCCATGCTCACCGGTAACGTCGGTAAGCCATCAACAGGGGTAAATCCGCTAAGGGGTCAAAACAATGTCCAGGGCGCCTGCGACATGGGCGCCTTGCCCACTGTCTATCCCGGATACCAGGCCGTTACTGACCCCAATATCCAGAAGAAGTTCGAGAATGCCTGGGGCGTCTCCTTAAGCTCAACAGCAGGACTGGCATTGACCGAGATATTCCCGGCGGTACATGAAGGACGGATAAAGGCAATCTACCTGGTCGGTGAGAATCCCGTGCTTAGTGACCCCGACTCCAACCATGTGAGGGAGGCACTGGAGAAACTCGAATTCCTGGTAGTCCAAGATATCTTCCTCACCGAGACGGCTCGTCTGGCCGACGTGGTACTGCCGGCAGCCAGCTTCGCAGAGAAAGATGGCACTTTTGTTAATACCGAGCGGAGAGTGCAGCGGGTACGCCAGGCAATAGAACCGGTAGGAGATTCCAAGCCAGATTGGTGGATTGCCTGCCAGTTGGCTAAAAGAATGGGCGGCGAAGGCTTTGATTTCGAACACCCGTCGCAGATCATGGAGGAGATTGCCGATCTCACTCCCAGCTACGGCGGCATCTCCTACGAACGCCTGGAAAGAGAGAGCCCGCAGTGGCCCTGCCCTACGGAGGAACACCCTGGAACGCCTTTCCTGCATGAGTACACCTTCGCTCGAGGGAAGGGCAAGTTCATGCCTCTAGAGTACAGGCCTCCGGCAGAGATGCCTGATGACGAATATCCTCTCGTCCTCACCACCGAGCGCAGCTTGTACCAATTCCACACCAGCACCATGACGCGGAAGGTGAGAGGGCTCAACAAGCTGCACAGCGAGGAACTGGTAGAGATAAACCCGGCGGATGCGGAAAGCTTGGGTATTTCTGACGGCGAACCGATAAAAGTCATTTCACGGCGGGGTGAGGTAACGGCCAAAGCTAAGGTGACACCGGTTTCACCGGCGGGAGTGGTAACCATGTCTTTCCACTTCGCTGAAAGCCCTACTAATGTGCTCACCAATCCTGCCCTGGACCCGGTTTCCAAAATCCCCGAACTGAAGGTCTGCGCCGTAAGAGTGGAAGCTCAAAAGGCTGCGACCTGAAGGGAGCGCCCAAGAAACCGGCTCTATAGGTCGGGGTTCCCATAGGTTGCCTGTAGGAGCCCCCTTCTGGGGGCGATTGCCGTTTCAGCTGGGCTAGACCACCCTCTTTCACCCACCTGCTCCCTTATCGCGCCTGGAAAGGCGCTCGTACAGCCCAATTCGCACAGGGCTAAAGCCCTGTCCCTACATTGTTGGATTCACCAATTCTGGGGCGGCAATCGTCATTTGGCGAGGCTAACCTCTGCCGACCTGTACACATTGCTCCAAGTTCCGCCGTTTATAGTAAAATAAGGGAAACGATATGAAATGAAATTGACTCCCATCAGACAACAGTACCTCAGGATAAAGAAAAGATACCCCGAAGCCATAGTCCTCTTCCGCCTGGGAGACTTCTATGAGACGTTCGATGAAGATGCCAAGCTCGTCTCCCATATACTAGAGATCACCCTAACCTCCAGAGAAATGGGCAAAGGGCACAAGGTCCCCATGGCCGGTATCCCTCACCATGCCCTCAACAACTATCTGGGTAGACTTATCAACCGGGGATACAAGGTTGCTGTCTGTGAGCAGTTGACTCCTCCGGGTAAGGGTCTGGTGGAAAGGGATGTAGTGCGTGTGGCAACGCCTGGGACCATAATCGAGCCCAGCCTTCTGGATGGGACCGCCAACAACTACCTGGCCAGTGTGATTATCGACAACGACCGCGCCGGACTGGCCTACGTTGATATAACTACGTCCGAGTTTGCTACTACTCAGGTCCCCATTCATCGCCTCCTCCCCGAACTGGAACGGCTGCAGCCTTCAGAAGTCCTTTTCCCCCGCGACCTTGGTTTTCCCGATTTGGCACAAATAGCCACACCGACTCCTATAGATGAATACCGGTTTGAGTTCGAGACAGCCAACCAGGTCCTGCTGGATCACTTCGGCGTGGCCACGCTTGAGGGCTATGGCTGCGCTCATCTACCTCTAGCTGTAAGAGCAGCCGGAGCCATTATCCACTATCTTCAGGAAAACCAGAAAGGCGCCGTGGACCTGTTAACCCGGCTAACCACCTACTCCACCGATCATTATATGGCGCTGGACGTCCAGACACGGCGCAACCTGGAGCTCTTCCACAGCAGCCGCCTGGGGACCACTGCTGGCTCGCTCCTCTCAGTCATTGACCTGACCCAAACATCTATGGGAGGCAGGCTGCTCAAGAGATGGCTGGGGCATCCCCTTCTGGAATTAGGCCAGCTGGTAGAACGACAGGATGCAGTAGAGAGGTTTAGCGGCGACCATATCGCCCGTGGCAGAATCATGGCGCTGCTCCGTCAAATAGCCGACCTGGAGCGGTTGATCAATAGAGTCAGCGGGGGCCATATCACCCCTAAGGAACTGGTGGCGCTGCGACGCAGCCTCGAGCTAGTCCCGCAGCTAAGGGCAGTCCTCGAAGAGGGCGGCGCTCCTGACTGGCTGGCAGCGAGGCTCCATCCTTGTGACGAAGTTGTTGCATTAATATCCCAAGCAATTGCAGAGGAACCTCCGATGAGCCTGGAGCAAGGTGGAGTGATAAGGCAAGGCTTCTCGGCGGAACTGGATGAGCTCCGCAGCGGCTCCAGGAAGGCCAAACAATATCTGGCCAACTTGGAGCGGCTGGAAAGGGAGCGCACCGGAATCAAGTCTCTTAAGGTGGGTTACAACAAGGTCTTTGGCTATTACATTGAAGTGAGCAAATCTAATCTGGCTCATGTGCCTTACGACTACATACGCAAGCAAACACTGGTAGGAGCGGAGCGCTTCTTCACCCCTGAACTCAAGGAATACGAGTCACGCATCCTCAATGCCCAGGACAGAATATCCGAGCTGGAGTCCGCTATCTTCCGCCAGGTATGCCAACAGGTAGGCGGTTGGAGGGAGCACATCCTGACTGTTGCCGATACCCTGGCGCACCTCGATGTTCTCTCCAGCCTGGCTGAGGTGGCGGTGCGCCATAATTATAACCGTCCCAAGCTGACCAACGACGACACCATAGCCATCGATGGTGGGCGCCACCCGGTAGTAGAGCAAAGCCTCCAGAATGAAAGCTTCATACCCAACGATACCTACCTATCCAATAAAGATTCACAGCTTATCATCCTCACCGGTCCCAATATGTCCGGCAAGTCAACCTACCTGCGTCAAGCAGCCCTGATCGTGTTGCTAGCCCAAATTGGCAGCTTTGTACCTGCTGACTCAGCCACTATCGGTCTGGTGGACCGCATCTTCACCCGGATTGGGGCACAGGAGGACCTGGCTGCCGGCCAGTCCACCTTCATGGTGGAAATGATAGAGACAGCCAATATCCTCAACAATTCCACACCGCGATCCCTGGTTATCCTCGATGAGATCGGGCGGGGCACCAGTACCTACGACGGACTTTCCATCGCTCATGCTGTTGTTGAATATATGCATAATCATCCCAAGCTGGGGGCAAAGACCCTGTTTGCCACCCACTATCATGAGCTGGTAGAGTTGGCCGATTTGCTGCCTCGGGTGAAGAACTTCAACGTGGCGGTGACTGAACAGGGGGGCAAAGTAGTCTTCTTGCGCAAGGTTGTGCCCGGCGGCGCTGATAAGAGCTATGGCATCCACGTGGCCCAACTGGCAGGCTTGCCCAAAGCAGTGCTGCAGCGCGCCCAGGAGATACTAGCAGGCCTGGAGGGCAATAGCCAGGAGAAGCCACCTGGGAGGCAGAGACGCCGTCACGGGCCTTCGCCCCGGGCACCGTCCCAGCAACTCACTCTTTTCGGGCAGAGCCCCCCCGTAATAGACGAACTCCTCAATCTGGACCTCGACTCCCTCACCCCCCTCGAGGCCCTGAACAAGCTTTACGAATTGCAGAGGAAGGCCCAAAAAAGTCAGTAGGGGCAATTCATGAATTGCCCCTACATGATCCCGATATCGGCAGGTGCGGCCAAGGGGAGGTAACGTTGCTACGCCCCCTCTTCGCCTTTGACAAGCAAAGAGTGGTCTGCTAGTGTATAATTCGTTATGGTAATGGACAAAGGACGAACTTACCTACCCGGTGCTAAGGGGACCGGCGCTGAAAGCCGGGTGGCAATATTCATCGACGGAAGCAACCTCTATCACGCACTCCGAGACAACTTCGGGCGTGTCGACCTCAACTTTGCCGAGTTCATCGCCAGGCTCTGCGAAGCGAGGCGATTGTTCCGAACGTATTACTATAATGTCCTTCAAGACCAAAGCCAGCGGCCGGAGGGTTTCCGTGAGCAACAGGAATTCCTCGATATGCTCCGCAAGACACCATATCTGGAGGTTCGCCTGGGAACTACCAAGATGTTGCAGGGTGTCCCGGTGGAAAAGGGCATCGATATCATGCTGGCTACAGACCTTCTTCACTTTGGCTGGAACAATCTCTACGATGTGGCAATACTGGTCAGCGGCGATGGTGATTTTGCCTATGCGCTTCAAGCAGCCAAGAATATGGGGAAGCATGTGGAGGTGGCTTACTTTGAAAGCAATGTATCCAAGGACCTGCTGGGTGTAGCTGATAACAGGCACCTGTTGGATCGAGACTTCTTCAAGGGCGTCTGGAGGATGAAAAGGCCGCGCACACGAAAGGCCAAGGCGACCCAGCAACGAAATCAGCAAAATGGGGCCCAACATGCCACGGCCCCCAGCGCCACCCCATAGCCTGGAACCGGACGCCACCTAATAAGTTCTACCCCGCTCTCGGTGAGGTCTCAGGTTACACCTTCCCTATGACACCACGATAACAACCTATCCCAATGCCACCTCACTTGGCAAACGCAAGGTGGGTGGACTGAAACGGAACCCACCATCCCAAAATACACAGTCAATAATAGATGCTAGGTTTTGCTCTGCTGTGCCCACCCTGCGAATCTACGAAACTGGCGGGCGCAACACCCGCCTATGAAAAGGGCTGCAATCCTAGCCGTTGCGACTGGGGAAGATACGTGATGAGGTGAAGTCAAACATCAATAATGCCTTTGCGCAGAGCATATTTGACCAGGTCAATACGATTGTGAATGTCAAGCTTGTCCATAAGGCTAGTCTTGTGTCCCTCAACAGTTTTGGGACTTATCACCAGCATGTCCGCCATCTCTTGAGTAGTATACCCCTCTGCCACAAGCTTGAGCACATCCCTTTCCCTGTCAGTCAATTGCTCATACGGATCATGCCTGCCTCGCAAGCTAGCCCCTTGCTGATAGTCCTCGACCAGCAGTTTCGCCACGGACGGAGACAGGAAAGACTCTCCCCGGTAAAGGGAACGGATAGCCATGGTGAGTTCTGAAGACGCTGCTGTCTTGCTGATGAAGCCAGAAGCTCCAGCCTCGATAACTGGGAACACGTACTCCTTGTCGTCGTACTGGGTAAGAGCTATCACCTTTGTGTGAGGAAATTCCTTGCATATGCGGCGGGTGGCCTCCAAGCCCCCCATTAGAGGCATAGCTATATCCATGAGCACTACATCAGGCGCCAGCTCTTTGACCTTCTCCAGAGCTTCCCTGCCATTGGCAGCCTCGCCCACTACCTCTATGTCCGCAGCCAGGGCCAACAGCGCGCAGATGCCATCTCGCACGATGGTATGATCATCTGCTACCAGTACCCGTATCTTCTTCATTGACCTCACTCTGAACTATGGGAACCCTGCCCGTAACTATGGTTCCCTCCCCAGGTTTAGAGTTAACCCAGCACACACCACCAAGCAGCCCGATCCTCTCCTTCATGCTGAATAGTCCTCTGCCTCGGCCGCTCTCCTCTATCCCGGTAATCCTGGAGACATCAAATCCTTGGCCATCATCACTGATGCGCACTAGCAACTCATTGGCTTTGCCCTCCAGAGATATGGTGACATTCTTTGCCTGGGCATGTTGGGCGACGTTGCCTACAGCCCCCTGAGCAAAGCGGAAAAGCCCCACCTCAACTTCTGGTGGCAAAGAGCTAACACTCCCTTTGGTCTCTAGAGATACACTGACCCCCAGAGGGTTAAGGGTGGTCTCAGCATACTGGCGAATGGCAGGCACCATCCCCAGGGTATCCAGAAGAGTGGGACGAAGTTCTCTTATCAGCCTGCCCACCTCAACACTTATTTCAATCGCCAGGTGGTGTGCTTTCATCAGCTTCGCTTTGAACTCATCGTCATGGGTACTCGACATTTCAGCCATATCCACCAACGCCTGTAGATTGAGCGCCAGGCCAGAAAGTGACTGGCTCGTCTCATCGTGCAGTTCCCTGGCAAGCCTCCTTCGCGCTTCCTCCTGTGCCATCATAACCTGACGCGCTAGCTGCCGGTACCTCTCTCTTCCCTTGCCAAGCCGTTCGTACAGCTTTGCCTGCTCAATGGCCACACCCACCTGGTCACCGATTGTGTGTAGAAGGTGCATGTCATCCTTGGTGAAGCGATAGGGCATATGGCTGGCGACGTTTATCACCCCCAGAACAGCCTCCTTAGATCGCAGGGGAACGCTGATAAACGCCTTTAGACCTTCTTTACGCACCAAATCAACATAGGCGACCCGCGGGTCTGCGGAGATGTCTTCCAGCACGACTGATTTTCCGCTCTGGGCCACCCTGCCGGCAATTCCCTCGCCGGGTTTAAGGCGTATCTCCTCCGCGGTCTGAGCAGATAGACCCCGATAGACGCGGTAGGAGAGGGTATGGGTCTCTTCGTCCAGGAGCAGGATACCCCCAATAGTTCCGTTCATAATGCTCAGCACATTATCCAGAGCGACTTCCAGGATAGCGTCCAGATCCCACAAACCACTCACTGCGGCCGAGACTCGGCTCAAAGCCAGAAGATTTTGGTATACTCTCTCAGTCCCGTCCGGGGGGTGCCCCTCACCCGTCCCAGAACTGTTTGGCTCAGCAGACTGGGCAGGACTCTCATTCTCTTCTCTCATTCCTACCACCTTATTCAGTCACCCTTCAGCGCATCAAATTGAGCAAGTAGAGACTTACCGAAGCAACGCTCGCCCATATGAAAGACAAGGGCTTGAGCTTAATCGTATATGAGCCCCCTGATCCTTGTCAACTTGCGGAGCAACCAGGTATTGAATAGGCCAAACCTCTCGTGGGTTGAATTATTGAGCATAATCCAACAGGCCATCCGCGCTTGCCATGCCACATGCCCCCGCATTGTAATCTGACATAGTTGCCGATTTGATTGTAGGGAACAGAATTACGCTACTTGCAAACACAGGTTAGGTTGTTGCGGATAAATGGGGTTGTCAGCATCCATTCCGCCGATATGATCACCCAAAATGGCTAGTCCCAAAACAGTCACTCCCCCTGATCCAAATCAAACTTTTGCGTGATAGTCAGCCCCAGCCCAGGATGCTATCTTTTGATCTAGGGAAATGAGCCAAGAAAACACCACCGTTGAACAAAGGGATGATACGCGCCACATATTGAGACGGATACGATTAACTGACCCCAAAACGGACTTGTTCTTGGCGGCAAATGTTGTGGACGCCGTCTTGACATATGTGGCTCTTCAACATGGAGCGGAGCTAACAGAGTTTAACTCCATTATCTCTGCCACCATGGATACAATCGGTACGGGTACAACATTGTTTTTGAAGGTGGCCCTGTGCGTAGGGATTCTGTGGATATTGAGAAAAACGAAGAAAGAGAAGCTCCTCATACCGTTATCGGCGATCTTTATTGTGGTAGCACTCAGTAACCTCTTCGTGGCTCGAGCTCACGGGATTGAGGTATAGGACAGAGGATGGCCCAGACAGAATCCAAGGCCGCAAGACTTTGTGTGGCGGAGGAGCAGGAACCACACAGGGAAATACATAACCTCGCTCTTTCTTTTGGTGATCAAGGAACCTGTCTTGATGTGCCAGGAGTTTCAACAAAAGCCGACACAGGCGCTTTGAGGCCAAGGATTCCCAATTCGGGAATCAACGAAAGAGGCAAGTTCTACCGGGGCCCGATAAATCTGTAGCCTTCCCCGTGGTCAGTCAGGATCATTTGAGGAGGAGTGTCTTTCAACTTGTGCCTGAGTCTTCGTATGTAAGTCCTCACAGATTCGGTGTATGCCTGCTCCTGGCCCCATACCTGCTGTGATATCTGCCCGCTGCTCAAAGTGCGCTCGGCATTTTTCATTAAGACATACAGCAGCTTGTACTCGGTAGGAGTCAATCTTACAGTTTCTCCTCTGAGGTACGCCTCATGAGCGGCGAGGTTAAGAGTCAAATCGCCACGGACGATGCAGGGCTGCTCTTCGGTAACTTTGGGTGCGTGAGCCCGGCGGAGCAGGGCATTCACTCTGGCAACAAGATCGACAGGACTGAAGGGCTTGACGATGTAGTCATCCGCCCCCATTTCCAACCCCCGGGCTCTATCCACCTCGCTTCTCCTCACCGAGACGATGATGACAGGCACATGTGAGAAGGAACGAATTCGACTAAGAACCTCAAAGCCATTCATATCAGGCAGGTTGATGTCCAGGAGAACGATGTCGAAGGGTCCCGACTCCAATATCTCTATCCCTTTAGTGCCCTCAGCAGCAAAAGAGAAAGTGACTTCAGGCCACCGCGACTGGAGGCAGAGTGTAACGGCTTCTACTATGTCCGCGCTATCCTCAATTACCAGTACTCTCAACTTGACTCCTTAGCCCAGCAAACCAGAAAGGACTTGCTCCAGGCTCCTTCGTTCCCTATCTCACAACAGGTAATGAGAAGGCAATCTATTACCTTTGCCTGGCTTGCTCTCGACCTATATTCGCCCCCTGATGTAACCCCACCAGTCGTTTACAGATAGCCAGTCCAGGCCCCAGTCCGGGGAGGTGCCGCCTCCTATCAGTATACTCGCCGCGGTAGTGGGGATCAAAGACTTTGTCTGCCCTATCCTCCATGTCAGGCTTGTACCAACAACACGCAAGTTCTGTCAATTTTACCAAAAAAGGGCAACGCGTCTTGGCGAAAAGACTCCGGTCTTGGCCTCCCGGCTTGATAGGAAGCATAGGGTAGGTCCCCGTAGGTCGCCACAGACGACTCTACCGAGCGACCCTGTTGACCGACTCGCCTCTGGCGAGGGCTCTGAGCAGGGGAAATGGTCCACTTTGGAAGCAAGCCCCGGCGCGACGCCCCAAAGAGCCTATCCGACCATCGGGGTAGGTTGCAGCAGATGCTGCCACCATGCCTGGAGCGGATGCTCTAGGCTACCCTAGAGAGCTTGGCCAAGCTGCTGACCGGCGCTACTCGCCAAGCCGGAATGGTGGATAGCGGTCTGTCATCAGAGCTGCGTACGCCAGTACCCGGTAGCTCCAGCGGTTCATGCTGATGACAAAATCAAAAATGTCCTTAGGATACTTACTTCTGAACAGCACTGCTACTGCTGCAAAGATGGCCAGGAGTGAGATCAAGCCTCCGTTGCGTGGCCCCCAGCCCCCCTGGAAGAAACTAATCACCATGTACTGCGGAATGGCCAAAAGCCACCATTTGACTAGCACCAGACCGCGGGAGAGCTTCTCTGGGTATGCCACCTCCAGATCAGCAGGGTAGTCACCCGCTTTGAGCGTAAAGGGGGGATATTTGTCAGTCCCTAGTGCCTGGTAACTGTAGAACCCCACGCGCCATGTCCAGCGCAGCACGCCCACATTGAACTCAAAAAGACCCCGGGGATACCGGCCTGTAAACAGGATGGCAAACAAGGCTATGATCCAGACGACCGCAAAGGCCAGCCATAGGAAGCACAGTACGATATAGTGCGGAATAAGCAGGAACCACTTGACAAGCCATAACCACCGCGATAGTGGCTCTGTCAGCTCGCCGTTGAAAGACAAAGGATACGGTATCTCCTCTTGAGGCTCTTCAGGCTGTTCGGACTGCTCAGACATTGCCCACCTCCTCCAAATGCTTGCCCATATATTATACCACCTATCTTTGGCATCGGGCAGCTTTAGGTGCCTGTCAGGTCCTCGCCACGGGCGAGTCGGCCGCCAGGGTCGCTCGGTAGAGTCGCCTGTGGAGACCTCAGGAGACCTATGGAGACCTGACCTAACGGAGCCGTCGGAGGCCGATCAGCTGTGTCTGTCGTCGGGTGCTAGGACGGACAAAAGAGGCAAATGAGCATGGGCGGTTTCTCTGGCGCTCCTGGCTGTTGGGAAAACCGGGTCAGTCGCCTGAGGCGACTGACACCCACGAAACCCCACCCACCAGGTCCTGGAATGCGAGTGACTTCACTACCGGGGCAGATGCCTAATCCTCTTCATCCACAAGCCCCGCAGGCTTGTAGGCGGCACCCGGCAATTCTACTTCTGCATCGTCCTCCCCCTTTTTTGGAGCAACTTCTACATGTGCAGGGCTTGGTCGCGAAGCGAAGGTCTGCACTTGCGCCCTGAGGCCATTTATTGCGCCCCACCACGGTGACACCCCCCACCACCAACGTCATAAAGGTTTTCGATAGGTATCTTTCCAGGCTCCGTGGTAAAATGATAGCCAAGGAAAACGGAAAGCGATGCCTATTCATCTCCTGTCCCCTGACCTCATCTCCAAGATAGCTGCCGGCGAAGTGGTGGAGAGACCGAATTCAGTAGTCAAAGAACTGGTGGAGAACTCGCTTGATGCCGGGGCGTCTCAGATCAGTATCGAGGTGAGAGGTGGCGGAGTGAACTTCATCAGGGTATCAGATAACGGAACGGGGATTCCAGGGGACGAAGCGGAACTTGCCTTTGATCGCCATGCTACCAGCAAAATCACCAGTCTGGCTGACCTGGAGAATGCTAAATCCCTTGGCTTCAGAGGGGAGGCTTTACCCAGCATTGCACATGTTGCCCAGGTAGAACTTGTTACCCGCAGCAGGGAAGAGGTATCTGGCACTTACCTTTCTCTGCAAGACGGCAAGGCAACCGAAAGAGGGGTCAGGGCACATCCGCAAGGGACGACGGTTACAGTACGTAATCTGTTTCGCCATGTACCAGCCCGACTGAAGTTCCTTAAGTCCTCGACCACGGAAAACAGCCACATAACCAATCTCGTCAGCCACTACAGTCTTGCCTTCCCTGGGGTAAGATTCGGCTTGGTGATTGACGGACGGCCGATTTTGCACACCCCAGGCAGTGGTAAGGTAAGGGACGTCATGGCTGAAATCTATGGCTTGCAGATAGCTCAGGCCATGCTGAAGATAGAAAAGACCGCTAAAGAGGGCGGGCTGACTCCGGCAGTCAGCGGCTATGTAAGCCCCCCTTCCCTCAGCCGTGCCAGCCGCAGCTACCTCAGTTTTTTCGTCAATCAGCGATGGATACAAAGCCCTTTGCTGGCCCGTGCTGTGGAGAGGGCCTACGAGGGTCTGCTCGGGGTGGGAAGGTATCCCATTGCTGTAATCAACCTTTCTCCGCTGCCGCAGTCGGTTGATGTTAATGTCCATCCTACCAAAAGAGAGATCAGGTTCTCCCAGGAGCCCGTTGTTTTCAACACGGTCTATGGAACAGTGCGCCGCACGTTGATGGATAAGATGCCCCTACCTGAAGTGGAGCTTTCCCACCAGCCTGCGTCTGTATCCGCTCCTGGACAACAGGCTCCTGAAGTACCAGTTGGGGAGGAAAAGCGCAGCTTCTCCTTACCGTTGGTTCCACCAAAGGCCCCTCCCTCAGGCATACCTATTCTGCGTGTCCTGGGGCAGGTGGCCAGGGCCTACGTCATCGCCGAGGGACCCGACGGGCTGTACCTTATTGATCAGCATGCCGCCCATGAGCGAGTCCTCTTCGAGAAGATACTGGGTCAGCAGGCGAAAGAAGGGGTGGAAAGCCAGTCACTTCTCGAGCCGCTAACTATTGAGCTCAGCCTCAGGCAGGAGGAGCTGCTCAGGGCCAGACAAGAGATACTGTCTCGATTTGGCTTTGTTATCGAACCCTTCGGTGAAAGGACCTACCTGCTGCGTGCCGTGCCCGCCATGCTTGCCGGACAAGGGATGGAAGAGCCGGTGAAGGAGGCCCTTGACTCACTGGAGGATGACGCTAACCCGGCTGAGAGGGAGGAAAAGCTGGCTGCTTCTCTAGCCTGCCACGGCGCAATACGGGCGGGTCAAATTCTGAGCCAGGAGGAGATGCGGGAACTGGTAAAGCAAATGGAGAAAGCAACCTCACCTCGCACCTGCCCCCACGGCCGGCCGACAATAGTCCACCTCAGCTCAGGCCGACTGGAAAGGGAATTCGGGCGGATGTAGCGGGTGGCCTCAAAATACGGTCAAGAGGCTATCGTGCTGCAAGAGCGAGGTGGTGCTGGCTGTGTGCCTCGTTTTGTTCGGATGTTATTGTTACCAAAGTGTCCCATTTCGATGCTCGGTGGCGCTAGTGTCAGCCCCGGCGCTCGGTGCTTGGACATGAGCGCCGGCAAGTAGGGGCAATTCATGAATTGCCCCTACGCGGGACGTGGCATCTGACGGCAGCCTCTGGTGGAATACGTCAACATCCGCACCACCGAGGATGAAAATGGTCTATTTTCATGGCATTAACACTAGGTGAAGTAAGGGCGGCCGGGTCAGTCGCCTCAGGCGACTGACACCCACAAGAAAGGGCGTATTTTCGCAACAATGACACAGCAGGTGCCAAGCGATGGCTGTATGCTCGCACCGTATTGGCAATATTGTGGGGACTCCGCTTTGCCCGGACTTTCGTGCGCCACGGGCATTCCTGGACAGTGCAGATACCCATTCGTGTGGAGGCGTGGTACACGACTAGACATACGGAGTCGACAGAGTTAGAATACGGTCGTGCCCGGGCTACGCGGGCAGCTTCCAACACAAAGTCTACAGGAGGACAACAATGGCTGAAGAAGTGAAAATGACAGTGTGCGGCCTCTGTGTCTGGCACTGCCCCATGGAAGTCAAGCTCAGCGATGGTCGCGTTGTCAGCGTCGAGTCCAAGGGATTTAAGGGATGTCCCCGGTCGCTTACGTCTCCGGAGCTTCTTTATCATCCGGACCGCCTCAACTACCCCTTGAAGAGGGTGGGCGAGAGGGGAGACAACAAATGGCAGCGGATCACCTGGGAGCAGGCGCTGGACGAGATCGCCGAGAAGCTGAAAGACATAAGAGACAAACACGGGCCGGAGGCTGTTTGTATCTCGGTTGGCGGCGATAACCACTGCTCGGGGGAATACTTGACTCGCTTCGAGTACCTGTTCGGGACCCCAAATCTGATGTCTCACGGACGGGTATGCCTTATGCCCACCATGCTAACCAGCCTGATCATCAGTGGCTGGGTAATACCCTGGCCCATCATACGCCCGGAAACCAGATGCTTTCTGATTGTAGGAGCTAACCCTTCCATGGCCGCCTGGCGTTTGTGGCGTCGCTTGCGCAAGGCCAAAGATGAGGGGTTGAAACTGATAGTTATCGACCCCAGACTTACAGACGCAGCCAGATTGGCAGACGTATGGCTGCAACCCCGGCCGGGCACCGATGCTGCCCTGCTCCTGGGCATGGCCAACGTCATAGTAAATGAGGGGCTCTATGACAGGGATTTTGTCGACAAATGGTGCTACGGTTGGGACAGGTTTGTGGAGCGGGTCAACGAGTACCCGCCGGAGAAGGTCGAGGAGATCACCTGGGTGCCCGCTGACAAGATCAGGGAGGCAGCCCGGCTTTATGCCATGACCAAACCAGGCATCTGTTTTGAGGCTATGGGCATCGAACATGCCCGAAACTCGGTGCCAGCCATGCAGATGACGTTGATCCTGCCGGCAATAACCGGCAACCTGGATGTGCCGGGTGCGAACCTGCTGCTGGAGCCCCACCCGCGTATCAGGCTCGCCGCCGACATTGAAGGCTCCGAATTCATATCTCCCCAGCAGAAGAGAAAGGCCATCGGGGGAGAGAAATACAGGATGTTCTCCTGGGACATGTGGGACAGGGTTGGCGCAGAGTATAAGAAACTCACCGGCCGGCCCTTGAGCTACTACTACCTCGGTGGCGTAGGCCATCCCCCGTCCATGTGGCGGGCCATCACCACGGGCAAGCCCTACCCTATCAAAGGGTTGATGACCATATGCCAGAACCCCCTCCTCAACTTTGCCAACGCCAAGCTTGTCTACCAGGCGCTGAAGAAGGTCGAATTCAGCGTGAACATGGACATTTTCATGACTTCTGCTTGCCAGCTCGCCGATTATGTGCTTCCGGCCGCCGGCCACCTGGAGAAATCCACCATGGGTCACGGAGGCAATATGTCGCCCCTGGTAGAGGCTGGAGCAAAAGTGATAGGACCACTTTACGAGCGCAAAGACGAATACTACCTCTATCGTGAACTGGGGCTGAGGTTGGGACAGGAGGAATACTGGCCGTGGAAGACGCTGGAAGAGGCCTTTGACTATCGCCTTGAACCGATGGGCCTGACCTTCGAGGAGTTCGTCAAAGAAAAGGGAGGTTATGGCTTCGATAATCCGTGGCTGCGGCACAGGAAATTCGACGAGCCGGGATTCCGATTCGGCACGCCTACAGGTAAGTTCGAGCTGTACTCCACGCTCATGGAAGAGATCGGATATGACCCCTTGCCGGGGTACAATGAGGCCCCTCGCACCCCGGTCAGTGACCCAGAGCGGGCCAAAGAGTTCCCCTTGTACCTGCTCTCAGGGCCCAGAGCCCGGTACCACTACCATTCACAGTTCCATCAGATCGAGTCTTTTCGCAAGAGGTACCCCGAGCCGATAGTCCAAATCAACCCCGAGAAAGCCCGTGAGCTGGGCATCGGCGACGGCGATTGGGTATGGATCGAGACACCACTGGCGAGGGTCAAATTCAAATGCGTGTACTTCGATGGTATCGATCCTCGTGTGGTCAGTGCCGAGCACGGTTGGTGGTACCCCAGTGAGCCCGGAGAAGAGCCTTCTCTTCATGGGCTGTGGCGCTCAAACATAAACGCCGTGGTGGATGATGATCTGGACGACTGCTGTGACCCGCAGAGCGGCGCCTGGACCTTTAGAGAACAGTTGTGCAAGGTATACAAGGCTGAGGATTGAGGCTATTCTGCCAGCCTGGGGTGGAGCTACCATGGCCAGGTCTGCAACCCCAGAATTCTGAATTGGAGGTGCAAAATGCCGGAGTCAAATAGGGATTTCTTTGTTCTCGATTTAATGCCTGCGGATTCTCAAAGGGGGCAGAGATGATCCTGGACAGGTTTGCATTGAACGGCAAGGTGGCTATCGTCACCGGCGATGGAAGGGGAATAGGCAAAGGAATTGCCCTGGCCTTTGCCGAGGCTGGTGCCGACCTGGTCTGTGCGGCTAGAACAGTGAGCGAGATAGAGGCTACTGCTGCCGAGGTCCGCGCCCTGGGCCGCAAAGCCCTGGTCACACCCTGTGACGTCCGAGATAGCCAGCAAGTAGACAACATGGTGAACAAGACCATGGAGGAGTTTGGCCACATCGACATCCTGGTCAACAATGCCGGGGGTGGCTTGTTCACACCAATGATGAAAATGAGCGAGCGGGCCTGGGAGGCTGATCTTCGAGAGAATCTCACCAGTATGTTTATCTGTAGCAAAGCTGTGGCCAGGTTCATGCTGGAGCAGAAGGTCGGCTCAATCGTCAACATCTCCAGCCGCGAGTCTCAAATCCCGAGCATTGGTGCGATTGCCTACGGGGCCGCCAAGGCCGGAGTGAACTCTTTCACTCGGACCCTGGCCTGGGAGCTAGCCCCTTACATTCGGGTAAATGCTATCCTACCGGGTGCGGTTTGGACGGAAAGCGCGGCTACGATCATCGGACCGGTGAAGGACGAAATTGTGGATAGCACCCCACTGAAGCGCATGGGCACACCTGAAGATATAGCCCTGGCGGCGCTATATCTGGCCTCTTCTGCCTCCGACTGGGTAACCGGCAGGATGTTCGAAATAGACGGCGGAATAGAGTTCTCGCATTCGATACATCGCTCAATCTAAAGCTTCCAGAAAGGACGAGACTGAGGGTCTTTACTGACTAGAGCGATGGGGCTAAGCACGCTAGGTGCATCAAAGCCCCGTTCTCAGGCTCAGGAGTGCGTCACTATTCACTCTGCCCAGGTTAGTCGGCTGCGCTAGGAAGGAGGAGGTGTAATGCAAGATGAATTGAAGTGGTTGCAGTGTGATGCCCTGGCCTCCCTGGGCAGTTTGATGCTGGCGGGCTGCACCGATGGGCACCGGCAGCAAGCTTCTGATGCCAGGCCGTTGGACACATGGGGACTCTTTTGCCACAATAAAGGGAGATCATTCAAAGAAAAAGGGGGACGTGATGCCCAGAGGATTCACATTCACGACTGTATCGAAGACTAATTTGGCGTGGCATCCCGAGCTGGGAGAAGGATATTGCGACTGGCTTTGGCTTGACGGTTGGACGGACTCGGGTTACTGGTACGGTCTAACCATGGCTTTCAGACTGGACCAGGCAGCCCCTCTTGTTGGGGCTGAAAAAAGGGACTGGCCGCTAGTTCAGTGTCTCGTTATCCCCCCGGAAGGCGAGACACAGTTGCTCACTGAAGCGTTCCCTGTCGAAAAGTTCAAGGCCGAGGAGCCATGGGGAGTAACTATAGGACATAACGTGTTGAAAGGCACGCTCACGCCGGAAGGCCTGCCGGCAGGCTACAGCGTCAAGGTGGCTGTGGATGATGTCGGTATAGACCTCAATGCCAAATCGGTGGCACTGGGAATGCAGTTCGTTGAGGCCGAGCACGGTTACACCTACTACCATCCTGTCAAGAAGATAGGTGTGGGATGGTGGCCGCTGGTTTCCAGAGCCGACATCGAAGGGACACTCACCTTCCACGGGAAGGAAATAAAGGTGAACAACGGTGCTGGGTATATCGAGCGGCAACTGTTCAATTCGACGTTTGCAGGTATCATGGCGCACCATTTTTGGGGACACGCCTTCGCCGGTGATTACACAGCCGTTTGGACCGAATCTGCTGGCCCGGAACAAAGTCAGTATCGCCACTTCCATCCCTTTGTGCTGTATAAGGGGAGTGACCCCATTGTCAGCACCCACAACCTGACACTTCAACCTGAGAGATTCGTACTCGACGAAATTACCAAAATGCCCTTTCCCCTTGTGCAAACGCTTCAAGCTGTCGACGGAAGCACAGAGGTGATGGTGACACTTCTACCTGGAAACATCGCCGAACGTCATTCGCTGGTTGATACGCCGGGTACTCCTTACACTGCAGAAAACCCTGGCGGCTACATCAGGCAAGTCTGCAACGCTAAGATTCAAATAAGGCGCTGGGACCGAATAGAGGAGGTCATGGGTGTGGCCCAACACGAGTTTGGCTGGTGGAGCCAGTGGTTCCCGCTCCCCCCAAGAGAATAGGTGCTGGTTAACGCTATTTGGAAGGGAAATGCGCCACTATTCATAGTTGGCTGAGTGGAAAGGAGGAAAATGCAGTTCAAACTGACTATGGAGCAAGAGATCATTCAGAAACAAGCCAGGGAGTTTGCCCAGAGGGAACTCGAACCTATTGCGGCGCAGGTTGACCGCGACGGCAAGATACCACCCGATATGACTGAGAAGCTGGTCAAAGCAGGCTTTCTGGGAATGTTGATTCCCAAGCAGTACGGTGGCTCCGAGGCTGGCGTGCTGAACTGGGTTTTGGTCATGGAGCAACTGAGCTACCCTGCCTGTCATTGCCTGGAGGCCATGTCCAATAACATCGTAGGCAGGGCCATTGCCTTGTTAGGCACCGAAGAGCAGAAGGAGCGCTACCTCCCGCTGCTGGCCAAAGGTCAGGTGATTGGAAGCTACGCCTTCACGGAGCCTGGTACCGGCTCCGATCCCAAGTCCCTGGTCACCACGGCTCGCCTGGAGGGGGACTCGTGGGTAATCAATGGCATTAAGCGGTTCCACACCGGTGGCCATCTGGATGGCCCTGCCATTATCTTCGCCAATGTGGACGACAAGACAACGGCCTTCCTGGTAGACAAGAATGTGGAGGGGTACAGTTGCTCAAAACCTTTTGAGTTGATGGTAGGCAAGGGACTGGAAACGGTAGATACACGATTTGACGACCTGCGGGTGCCCAAGGGCAACCTCTTTGGCGAGGTGGGCGGCGGCTTCAATATCCTGTTTTCCATAACTGCCGAGGGAAGGGTGATGTTGGCTGCCAGCGCTACAGCCTTGGCCCAGGCTGCCCTGGACGAAGCCGTCAAGTACGCCAAGCAGCGAACGCGAAGGGGAGTGCCTATCGCCTCTATGCAGGCCATCCAGTGGCTCCTGGCCGAGATGGCCTGCAGGATAGAGCCGGCACGCTGGGCAACCTATAGGATCGCCTGGCTCACGGATCAGGGGCAAGACACCCGTATGGAGAGCGCCATGCTGAAGCTCTTTGCCTCCCGGGTAGCCAAGGAAGTGGCCGACATGGGGATTCAGGTCCACGGCTCCTATGGGCTCACCAAGGACTTCAAGATAGAGAGGATCTACCGGCAGGCAAAGATGTTTGAGCTAACAGAAGGTTCCAGCGAAGTTCAGAGGTCTATAGCCGCCGGTTCCCTCCTGATGCGGTAGCCAGGGCTACCACGTCCTTCACAAGAGGTGACCATTACTGGGGTATCTATGAATGTTATTGTCTGCATAAAGCAGGTTCCCGTCAGTGGAACCGTGTCTATTGACCCCAGAACCGGGGCCTTGAAGCGAGAAAACGTACCTGGCGTCATCAACCCGGAGGACTTGTGCGCACTGGAAGAGGCTCTGCTCCTTAAGCAGAAGCATGGCAGTAGAGTGACGGCCCTATCGATGGGTCCACCCCAGGCAGAAGGTGCGCTGAGGGAAGCCCTGGCTATGGGGGCAGACAGGGCTGTTTTGCTATGCGATCGGGCCTTTGCTGGCTCCGATACCCTGGTCACATCTTACGTGCTGGCCCAGGCCATCCGAAAGCTGGGCGGCTTTGACCTGATCCTCTGTGGCAAGCAGTCCGCCGATGGGAACACCGCCCAGGTAGGTCCTGAGTTAGCTGAACGTCTGGGGTTACCCCAGGTCACGTCAGTGCAGAGGCTGGAAGTATACCAGGAAAGACTAGAGGCCGAGAGGGCCGTCGAGTCCGGCTTGCAGTGGGTGGAGGCAAGGTTGCCAGCCCTAATAACTGTCACCAGGCGTATTAACACCCCGAGGCAGCCCTCTGTGGAGGCAATCCTGGTAGCATGCCGGGAAAAAGAGGTCATTACCTGGAAGACCGATGACCTCGGTATTGACACCAGCAGCATGAGGTTTCTGGAGTCGCCTACCCGGATGGCCGCTGCCTGGGTGCCCGAGCCCAGGAAAAGGGAGGGGGAGATGCTGGCCGGTCCGACGAAGGAAGCGGTTCGGACGCTTTTGGAGCGGCTCAGGCAAAGACAGGTGATCTAGGAGGCCAGAGGTGACATCGTCGAGCGATATGAAGGGAAACTGGGAAGGTCGGGGCATGGTGTGGGTATTTGCTGAGCAGTCAGACGGGGAGTTGGCCAGGGTGTCCCTGGAGATACTGGGAAGGGGCCAAGAACTGGCCAAGGCATTGAACGGCCAGGTATGGGCCATTCTTCTCGGCTCCGGCGTCACGGGCTTGTCTGAAGAACTGATCTACCGCGGAGCGGACAAGGTGCTTCTGGGGGATGGCCCGACGCTAGGTGACTACGATACCAGTATCTACTGCCGGGCGGTGACTGATGCTGCGCTGGAGCACAAGCCGGACATCCTCTTGATGGGAGCTACCGACATAGGCAGGGACCTGGCCCCGAGGGTCGCAGCCAGACTGGGCACGGGGCTCACTGCAGACTGCGTGGCCCTGGATATCGAACAGGAAACAGGACTCTTGCTCCAAACGAAGCGTGGCTACAGCGGCAACATGATTCTCACCTTCGTTTGCCCGGATCATAGGCCGCAGATGGCCACTGTTCGCCAGGGGGTGCTACAGCCCTGCCCGCGGGATGCTTCAAGGCGAGGTGACATCGTCTCGCTGTCCATTTGCCCAGGGCAAGAAAACCTCAGGCTCAGGATATTGAAGAAGGCAAAGAGGGCAGGACAGGACAGCAGTCCACAAGAGGCCAGGGTAGTGGTGGCTTGCGGAAGGGGAATAGGGAAGCTGGAGAACTTCCGCAAGCTAGAGGAACTGGCCCAGTCCCTGGGGGCAGCGGTGGTGGCCACCAAAGAGATAACAGACTTAGGGTGGCTACCGGAGGGACACATGGTGGGGCAGACAGGCATAACGGTGAAACCGGAGCTGTACATTGCTTGCGGCATTTCCGGCGCCATCCAACATACCTCCGGAATGTGGGGCTCCGGCATCATAGTGGCCATAAACAAGGACCCCAAAGCGGAGATATTTAAGATTGCGGACTATGGAATTGTGGGCGACGTCAACGAGGTAATAGGCGCGCTGATAGAGGAATTGGACGGCCTCAAAACAGGTTGGGGAGGCTGCACCTGACCGCAAAATAAGGAGGTGACTCGTGTCTTACCAGAGGATTCTACTGGAGAAAGCCAACTACATAACTACCCTCACCCTTAACAGGCCCGAACGGTACAACGCCATGGATGTGACATTCTTGCACGAGTTTAAGCAGTGCATGGATGAACTATCCAGCGATGACGAGACTAGAGCCATCATCATCACCGGGGCGGGACGCTCCTTCTGCCCCGGCCTGGACGTTGCCGCTGTTGCCGAGGCATCCGCTGACCCGGTTGGTTCAGGGATGGGCCTGGCGACCCTGAGTCAGCCCTTCGCGCTGCCTCAGGTGGTCCCCAATTGCCTCCGCGCCTGCCAAAAGCCGACCATTGCCGCTATCAACGGCGCCGTCGCCGGCTTGGGTTTGGCGCTGATATGTCTCTGTGACTACCGCATCGCCTCAGAGCAGGCCACGTTCGCACCCGCCTTCATCAATCTGGGCATGGCAGCCGAACTGGGCCTCACCTACATCCTGCCGCGCCTTATCCCTCTGTCTGCGGCCCTCGAGTTTCTGAGCACCGGAGAGAGAAGAGAAGCCGCGTGGGCAGAGAGGTTCGGTCTGGTCAGAGAAGTAGTCCCTCCCGAAGGCCTGATGGAGGCAGCCCAAACCCTGGCCAGCAAGCTGGTCAAGATGCCGCCGCTTGCCCTGCAGACGCTAAAGCAACTTATCTATGAAGGCCAGGAGACCGACTTCGATATCCAGCTCCGCATGGAGGGCCACGCTTCGAGAATCCTTACCCAAACCGAAGACTTCAAGGAGGGTGTACTTTCCTTCATGGAGAAGAGGCCACCGGTTTTCAAGGGGAGGTAGACCGCTGAGTTCGGTTTAAGGCCGAATGTTCTTAGGAGGTGACCGAGATGATCCTGGACAGGTTTGCATTGAACGGCAAGGTGGCTATCGTCACCGGGGATGGAAGGGGAATAGGCAAAGGAATTGCCCTGGCTTTTGCCGAGGCTGGCGCTGACCTGGTCTGTGCGGCTAGAACAGTGAGCGAGATAGAGGCCACTGCGGCTGAGGTCCGCGCCCTGGGCCGCAAAGCCCTGGTCACACCCTGTGACGTCCGTGATGAAGAGCAAGTAGACAACATGGTTAACATGACAAGACAGGAGTTTGGTAGGATCGACATCCTGGTCAACAATGCCGGGGCCGGATTCTTCAGACCAGTGATGCAAATGAGCCAGCGGGCCTGGGAGGCCGTCTTACGGGAGAATCTCACCAGTATGTTTATCTGTAGCAAAGCGGTAGCCAGGGTGATGCTGGAGCAGAAGGCAGGCTCAATCGTCAACATCTCCAGCCGAGACGCTATAATACCCAGCGTCGGCATGATTGCCTACGGGGCGGCCAAGGCAGGAGTGAACTCTTTCACCCGGACCCTGGCCTGGGAACTGGCTCCCTACGTTCGGGTAAATGCCATCCTACCGGGCGCCGTTTTGACGGAGCGCGCCATTCAAATGATTGGACCAGTGAAAGACAAAATCGTGGATGGCACGCCAATGAACCGCATGGGCACTCCAGAGGATATAGCCCTGGCGGCGCTGTATCTGGCCTCCTCCGCCTCCGACTGGGTGACCGGCAAGATGTTCGAAATAGACGGCGGGATAGAGTTTGTGCCTTTGGCTACAAGGGAAATCATCGGTCAAGGATAGATGGGCACGGTCTCCAAAGGTCGCCAGAGGTCTCCACAGGCGACTCTACCGAGCGACTCTGGCGACCGACTCGCCGTGGCGGGTTGGGACCGAGAACTGCCGGGGTGGGTTCTGGCTCCGTAGTCAGCCTTGACAGCCACCCAGCAGGGGAGCTAACATAGCTAACGTGGCCCAAATAGCTAGAGTAGTCCATGTGGGAAATCCCAGATCGATAGCATGACGGGCAAAGTTAAGGGGGTTAACTCGATGAGTGAAGAGACATTACAGTACCTCCGCAGACATGGCGGCCTCATCGGCGTAGGCAGCAAGGTTCCTCTCAGAGACAGGTCAGCCCTGAGCCTTCTCTATACTCCTGGCGTGGGCCAGGTTTGTCTTGAAATTGTTGACAATCCCGCGGCATCTTTTGAGTCCACCTGTCGCGGGAACACAGTTGCCATTGTCACCGATGGCTCTGCTGTCATGGGGCTTGGCAACATAGGCCCTGAGGCGGCATTGCCGGTAATGGAGACGAAGTCTGTCATCTTCAAGACCTTTGCCGGGGTAGATGCTTTCCCCATATGCCTGTCAACACAGGATGTAGATAAAATCGTCCAGACTGTCCTATCCCTCACCCCTACCTTTGGAGGTATATTCCTGGAGGATATCTCAGCGCCTCGATGCTTCACCATACTGGATCAGCTTAAGGCTGCGGCCAATATCGCTGTATTTCATGATGATGCGCACAGTGCTGCTGTCGAGGTTCTCGCTGGCTTGATCAACGCATTGAAAGTCGTTGGCAAGAAGCTGGGAGAGATCAGAGTGGTGATTAATGGAGCAGGAAGTGCCGGGATAGCAGTAGCGGATTTGCTGCTCTATGCCGGAGTAGGAGATATTGTTCTCTGTGATAGGGCTGGCGCTATCCATAAATACCGGGCGGAGGGAATGAATTGGGCGAAGGCCAAAATGGCCAGGAGAACCAACCTGGAGGATAGAAAAGGGAGCCTGGCCGATATGATGAAGCAGGCAGATGTCTTCGTTGGCCTGTCAGAGGGCAAGCAGGGGACAGCAGAGATGGTAAGCTCGATGGCTCCTGACGCCATCGTATTTGCTTTGGCTCTTCCTACCCCGGAGATAATGCCGGAGGTGGCAAGAAAAGGTGGGGCCAGTGTTGTGGCCACTGGCAGAAGCGATTTCCCCAATCAAATCGACACTGCTCTGGTGTTCCCCGGTTTCGTCAGGGGGCTCTTGGATGTGCAAGCAAGGGATATCAATGATGAGATGCTGGTAGCGGCCGCGCATGCTATTGCCGGGCTGGTATCGGAGGCAGAGCTCGGGCCTGACCACATAGTTCCAAAAGTCCTTGACTTCAGGGTACCACCTGCCGTAGCTGAGGCTGTTGCCAGGTCAGCCATAGAAACGGGAGAAGCCAGAGTCGAGCTTGACCCGCCTCAAGTGTCGTCTAGACTCCACGAGTACCTTCGCGAGGGCCACTTTCCTGTGTCTTCCAGACCTCCTCATAAGGAGGGGGAGTTCTCCCTGGCAGAGGAATCAGTCGAGCTCCACAGGAGGTTTCAAGGTGTCCTGGAGGTCAGGAGCAAGATCCATACCATTGACCATTACCTCTTCAATGCCTTTTGCCTGCCCCCGGGTAGCGCCGAGGCTTCAAAGCAGATTCAAGAAGACGTGGCAAAGGTGTATGACTATACAGCCAAAGGCAATCTTGTAGCTGTCGTGTCAGACGGGAGTGCTGTGCTGGGGTTCGGCAATATCGGTGCCAGGGCAGCTCTGCCGGTGATGGAAGGGAAATCTATTCTCTTCAACACCTTTGCCGGGGTGGAGGCCTTCCCCATATGCTTGTCTACGCAGGACCCCGACGAGATAGTGGAGATCGTGCAGAACATTGCCCCTTCTTTTGGGGGACTGAACCTGGAGGACATCTCTGCACCTCGCTGCTTTGCCATTGAGCAGCGCCTGAAAGAGACTCTGGACATCCCGGTGTTTCATGACGACCAGCACGGCACGGCTGTGGTGGTACTGGCGGGATTGGTCAATGCCTTGAAGTTGGTGGGCAAGACCCTGTCTGAGGTGAGCATGGTGATCAACGGGGCTGGTGCTGCCGGCATGGCCGTAGCCAAGATGATGGTTTCCGTAGGGATAGGCAAGCTCATAATATGTGACTCGACCGGGGCGATATACGAAGGCAGGAAGAAAAACATGAACTGGGCCAAGGAGGAAATGGCTCGGGTGACGAATCCAGATAAACTCAACGGGACCCTGGGGGCGGCAATCAAAGGTGCCGACGTATTTGTCGGCGTCTCGGCGGCCAACATGGTCACTCCTGAAATGGTGCAGTCGATGGCCAAAGACCCGGTCATCTTTGCTATGGCCAACCCTGTCCCGGAGATCATGCCTGATGCAGCCAAGGCGGCGGGCGCCAGGGTGGTTGCTACCGGCCGGTCAGACCTCCCCAATCAGGTCAATAACTGTCTGGCCTTCCCCGGCATCTTCAGAGGCGCTCTGGACGTGAGAGCCAGAGACATAAACGAGGCGATGAAGATTGCTGCTGCCTATGCCATGAGTGCAATGGTTGGAGAAAAAGAACTCAAAGAAGACTACGTTATTGCCAGCGCCATGGACCTCCGCGTATCAATGAAGGTAGCTGCTGCAGTGGCTAAGGCGGCTATAGATTCCGGCCTGGCACGAGCGGAAGTAAAGCCCGAAGACGTGGAAGAACGCACCAGGCGTTTTGTCTACGAGGGCCAACTAGTAGGGACAGCCTAGGCCGATGCAACCGATGGTCACTGGTTGGCCTGAAGCAAGGGGAGTCTTCAGTCCGGGCTGGTAGGTACTTATGAACCTTGTCTGAGGTTGTCAAGAACTCGGATTACTGACCGGCCACTGAGAGAGGCAGATACCAGTCGGTAACGGCAAACCAGCTGTCTTCCGCTGCCCTATATTCGTACATCCTGAGCTCTGGTAGAAGGACATTTCGGTCTTCAGTAAACTCCCAGGGGCGGCTACCCCACCCTTCAACGGTGATATTTACCTTTGCCAGCCCATCGCGTAGGGCATGGCCATCTACATTGTCAGCCCCTACCTCTTCTACTGCCGTCCTTATGGCATCAGCTACGATCATAGCTATGGCTTGCCCGGTCATCCACCCTGTCTGCCTCAGGTGAAACTCGGCTTCATCCGGACGGTATCTCAACAGACGTTCCCGGCACTGGTCCAGAAAAAGCACATCGTCCGTCCAGTAGGGCCAGGCAGACAGGCTGAGAGTGCCATCAACGTCTTCCAGCGGGATGCTGGCCCTCACCAGGTCCCAAAAGGCTATCATGACCGCTGATGTGCTGACAAACTGGCCCTCATATCCTCTTTCTCTGGCTTCCTTCAAGAAGCTGACCATTTGCGGACCATACACAGTGGGAATAATGAAGTCACAGTCCTTCAGCCGGCTGACCTCACTAACCCAGGTCATAGCTCCCCAGGGAGCCAGCTCATCCCTCAACTCGAATGTATTCGGGTACAAGGCATGCAGCTCCTCCAGCCTTTCCATCACCAGAGTGGGTCCCACCCAGCCTTTGACCCCTATGTGACCCACTATGGGAACTCCCGACATTTCATCGTGCTTCCAGGTATCCCAAATATATTGCATGATGCAGTCTGCCTCCCACGTCCAGGCGGGAGCAAAGTCAAAGACCCAGTCCTTCCCCAGCAGCGCTGGCGACGACTGAAGACCAAATGAGGGGATCTTATCTTCTTCGAAGTTAGCCGCCACTATTTCCTGCGTCGAGGATGTAGCTATGATGAATAGCTCTGTTCCTTGACCCTTCAACCATACATAACCGGCAGGCACCCTGCCGTAATCAAGCCTTGTATCATAGTTGATGAGCTTTATTCTCGCCCCGGGTATGGGGTCCTCCTCTTCAATCATGCGAAAGTAGTCCTGCATACCTTGATAGCCCTGCTTTATGGCAAAACTGCCCGCTCCGGTTAAGTCATCCAGGAATCCAACGATAATCTCCCTTGTAGACGCCTCAACCCGGCTACAACCAGCTAGACCGGGCATGGTTACCAGTAATAGCCCCAGAAGGGCCATAGCCACTACCTTGGTCAACTTCCTGTCCATTCCTTGAACTAATATGGCAGCATTCTTTGAAGCTGTCAACCTCTGGCACTGCTCCACTGCCTGAATGGCAGTCACTTCTTTGCCAGCACTACGTGTTCCCCCGAATGGCTCAAATTACCAGCTTCTGCTTGCTCCTACTCCTTGGTGTTTTGAACACAATTTGCAGTATTCCGGTTCTGTTGACTCCATCACGAGTCACATAGCTCCGTTAGCTGCAAAAAGGCCAAAAGATAATGTTATGCTTGGTGGATCAGGTATTGCGGGTTTCTGCCCATCAAATGGGTATGGTATGAGCAGGAAGCATGCACCCGCAGCCTATGAGCTAGGAGGAGTCAGAGAGATTAGCCAAAGTCATGGAGATTCAGCAGAGAGAGAGAACTGGCTGGGAGGTCTGGCACACTGGAACACTGAAAACCAGGTACTTGATTTAGCAGTCTAATATGATACCAATCAGTGCAGCTTGGCTGTTTTCAGCCTAAACTTGCCACTGCTTGAATTCTAGTTTGAGATCATCAAGGTACAGCCTAACACGGTTGCCTGTTCGGATTGATGGGTGTTGTTTCAAGTGATCGGTCAATTCGCGAAGCTTCCCTTTCAAGCGGGTCCGATTTATTTCCTTGTGTTCCTTCACAAATCGATGTACTGCTTCTGTGACTTCCCCGGGTACGTGATGCGATATGTTTACCCCTAGAAGAGTAGGGAACAACTCGCCAAATGCTTCTCCGATCTGACCTTTTGATGGAGCAATAGAAATGTAGTTGTACAGGAAGTCCGGTCGCATGTAGCAACTCGTTGCGTACTTCTCCCCCAAGGCCTCCACCGCCGCTTTCATAGTTGTTACGTCGCTGGAAAGCCACCAAGTTCGATACCCAAAGATCTCTCCCGTACCTAGCTCATTATGCAGTTCCCGAATCGCATGTATTGTGAGGATTACCTCCGCGTCAGTTCGTGCTTTCTCCTGCCTTCCCTTTTCTTGCTGCCCCTTATATTTCTCAAGGTTTGCTTGGATATCAGCAATCTCACCTGGGTCGAGGTGTACTCCCAGAGATTCGTTAGCAACGTACTCTATGCCAAACTCGCCGTTCAGCCATGCTACGAGGTCATCCTCAAGTCGATTCATGCTTGGGGACACAAAAGTACCGATGAAATGATCAAAATTCTTGATCTGCCCCCTCAAGCGGGAGTAGAAGTAAGCTCGTATCATTATCTCCTGGACATATACGATTTCGACTTCGTCTGTGTACAGATCCTCGTTATCTTTGTAGAAGTCACGATAGGTGTTTCGAATCATCCTGAAGTGAGCAGCCAGCTCTTTTAGAATTGCCTCATTGATACATAGCTTGACACCAGCTTGGGCAGCACCAACAAGCAGGTTGGCAAATCTCCTATTTTTCTGTTCCAAGAATTGCTCCGATAGCGCCGGTATGATTATCGAAGTGCATGCGTAGACACGCAACTTCCCTGCTAGGGAGGAAAAGAAGGTACAGAGCTGGGGCTCACACTGAAGAAGAAAGAGCAACATATACGTATTGGATAGTCGTCTCAGGAAAACCTTCTGGGCCCTTGATCCGCGATACACCATGTTGCGAACGGTGGCGACTAGGCCACTCTTGACTGCCGCTCGATTGCTGATCACCTTCGTATCGTGGTCTACGATTTCGCTCACTCGTTCAGTCAATGACTTATCCATGACGTGTTCGCTCGTTCCATGCAAAACGTATTCCGCGAACTCCAGGCCTTGCTCACGGAAAAGGGAATGCAGCAATTGCTGAACGAGTCCCGTACCATGTTCTGGGGGCAAAATATGTATCGGGATAAAAGTGGCAATGTCCTTCATCGTGTGGGAATTAAAATCCTCATATAGGGCTGCGTCATTGATGTTGTACTGCTGTATCGCAAGTCGCTCCTCATATCGCAGACAGTAGGCATTCTCCTGTTTGTGGCAGTTAATGCGTTGCACTGGTTTGCTCGAAAGTGCCTTCAGTCTATCATCGATTAGCGAAACAAGTGGACTGGCCTCGAATTTCACATAATCCCGTACCCGTTCAAGGATCTCGTCGCGGGTTCTCAGGATGCCCTGGTCTGGGTCGGTTCCTTCAAGTGCGAACAGTATCAGCGCGTCTACTAGCACCTTGTCTAGATCCTGCTCTCCCTTGTGTTGCTCCCATTGCTGTCGCAGGAAGACGTAAAGCCGTGGATCGCCCTCGAGATCCGCAATCTCATACGCCCGACCAGGTTTCCTGAATTCCTGCAGATAACTGTCGATGAATATGCCATAGGTTCGCATAGTTGCTTCCGAGTCATTTACGTGCGCTGCAAACCAGTCCACATCATAGATCACAATGGACTTCTGATATCTCTCCATAAGCATGTCAGCCAATCGTTCCTTCTGTGGAACAGGAATATTGGTTACGTAAATGAACTGGCTGAAGTCTATGAGGTTGGACTGTAGTTTGTCCAAGGTATTTCGAATCTTCCGGGCCGCATCCTTTTCAATGGATGCTTGGTATATTGCACGATCAAAGACCTTGCGATGGAAAGTATGTTCCATTCCGTCAATACCCCGATCGTGCAAACCGCCAGCAGGTATGAACTGATATCCGATGACCTTGGCTAGGAAATCCAGGGCTAGTTTCTCAAAGATGTTGCCGTCTCTTATCAGACCTAGCGCAAAACGGAATCCCTCCGGATCAATCGCTGCCATGGCCTGTTGCCTCCCACCTCTTAGCGTTTTCACACTCTATGAAGTTTAGGGACATCCTTCTAATGATCGATGATTATGTACAGGAATATATAGTGCCTGATTCGGATTGGTTTTCCCTACTCTAGCACTAGATCTAGTCTTTGTCCAGGGGTATAAGACCGATTAGTTCGTAGATGTGCAAACCGGTACTAGTTTGTCCCTTTTGTGCATATAACTAACACTTAGTATATGCACAAGTGGGACACTTTTGTTCCCTCGCCACACGCCCAATATGCCAATGCAGCAACTCTCCAATATGCCTATATCACCATCTATTGAACTTAATATCTAATTCCACATCTTTTCCACCAACCCTGAGCCTGCATCCAAGCTGAGTTTGGGGTGGTATAATGTCAGCAGGGATTTGTGCATCTAGCATGATCCCAAGGAGGAGGCGAGATGTTCAAGAAAGTTATAGTGTGCCTGGATGGTTCCAGCTTAGCTGAGCAAATCTTGCCATATGTCACGGAAGGGGCACTCCGCTTCAACACCAAAGTGGTGCTGGTGCAAGTCCTGGATGTGCCTTCCACACTTGTCTGGATAGAGGGGACTGCCCCGGATACTGACATAGTGACAGAGGAGAGTCACAAAGAGGAAGAGGCGGCAAAAAACTATCTTGAGAGTATAGCGATGTCACTCCGGGAAAGGGGGCTAGATGTGGAAAGTGTGGTCTTGCACCGGATATCCGCCGACGAGGCTATTCTGGATTATGCCGAAGAGCATAACGTGGATATTGTTGCCATGACGACACACGGACGCAGCGGGCTGTTACGGGCTGTATTGGGAAGCGTAGCCGATTCCGTGGTGCGGAAATCCGGTCTGCCGGTCATGGTAATTAGCCCGCGGGATACCAAGACATAGGTCTCAAATGCCATGACGTGACAAAGAAGGTTCGCCGATGGTGACCTGCTCCCAAACATTGTACCACTTAATAAGTTAGAGTTCCTCGCTTCAGGACTGGCTTCGTCAACTGCACAACCACATTCTTGTCCCTTTTGTGCATATAACTAACTTAGAGTATATGTACAGGTGGGACACTTTTGCACCACGCTGGCATGTCCTGTTTTATTTCTTTATCATCAGCCACCCTGGCTCGGGCGCTCTCCACGGCATCCCGCGCCGGATCACCCCACTGATGAAGTGACGAGGGATTGCCGAACGCGTCATCCAGGAAGGGCAGCATCGCCTCACGCACCTCGGACAGAAGAGGCGTAGTGGCGGCATTGTCCAAGTATATTTTCGTCATAACAGCACCTCCCCGGTGATAATCTTAATCAAGTCGCCTGCGGGTTAGCAACACTCCTCCCCAAAATTGACCCTCTCCCTAACCCATGCTATAATTATAACTAAACTGATCATATTTCTCGACAATCTCATGAAGGTGTCTACAAGAGGCAGATATGCATCACGAGCCATGTTAGACATGGCCATGCACGTTGCGGAAGCTCCCCTGGCATTACGAGACGTGGCTGAAAGGCAGCGAGTGTCCGTGCATTACCTGGAGCAGATATTCGCTCGTCTCAAGGCGGCGGGGTTGGTAAGGAGCATGCGTGGGGCCAGGGGCGGGTTTACCTTGGCCAGGCCGCCCGCCGAAATAAAGCTCAGCGAGGTTATCCAGGCGGTGGAAGGACCGATTGCACCTGTGCCGTGCGTCGACGATCCTGCAGTGTGCCAATGGGCAGGCGTTTGTGCGGTTCGAGATGTCTGGGTAGAGATGGGCGCCGCCATGATCCAGGCATTGGAATCCAAAAGTCTACAGGATCTGGTCGAACGACAACAGAAAAAAGAGCAACCTTAAGAGCTCATGTAACGCATACAGAGAGGAGGTGAGAAGATGTTACGTAAGAGTCGGTACCTGGCAATAGGGGTTCTACTGGTGGGTGTGGTCAGTTTGGCTATGGGGATAACCTTTATCGTGCAAGGCCAGGCCAAAGCCAATTTCATGCGGGATGCCATGCGCCAGGAACAGATCACTCTGGGTGTCGAAGAGGGTGAGGCAGCCCGAGGCGAGTTTGTTGATACTGCCGCGGAAGCCGAGCAAGCTGGTGATCTGGTAAGAGAGCATCGCCGCGGAATTGCGCCGACGTATGGAGACCTGCTAGGTGGAGAGCCCTTTGACCCCACAGACCCCGGGCAATTGAGCTACGCTCAGGCTTTGAACCTGGAGAACTATCTGTACCTTGCCGTGGCAGGGTTTGGTCTGACTACTGTGGTCATCGCCAGCGGAGTGTTTATGATCATAACGGGCATCGCCCTTGGCGGGACCGGCGCAGTATTGTTCGGACTGACCAGGAGAGCAGCCCAGGGGGCTAGCATAAGCTGAGAGTATGGGTTATGAAGAGAGAACGGGGGAAGCATGGCTGCTTCCCCCGTTGCCCTGTCTGGCGGTTAGATCAGGCGAGCGCACGGAGCCATCCGCCCCTATGTGTTATTGCCAAGGGCGCAAGCTAAACCGCACCAAGAGCCGCAAAGGAAACGGCCAAATGTTCACCCCGCGATTGGCTGCGGTCTCTTGAACAAGTCCCTGAACAACGGTTTGATGAAAAGAGGTCTTATGCTAGAATAAGGCGTCGCGCTCGCTCCAGATACGCTGTGACCGCGGGTCTATTTGCACGGCTGGGGCCCTACTTTTGATGAAGGAGGCGACATGAAGCGGAAGTACTGGAATCCTGAGATCGAGACGGCACCTCGCGACAGGATCAGGGAGGTACAGACGGAGAAGGTCAGGGCGCTGGTTCACAGGGCCTACAACAATACCGTGTTCTACCGCAACAGGCTCGATGGGGCGGGGATCAAACCAGAGGATATACGGACCCTGGAGGACTTTGAAAAGATACCGCTAACCACGTATCTAGAAGATTTCGTGGCTACGCCGGTCGAGGAGAAGCTGGCTGTCCCGATGTCGGAAGTCGCTTGTGTGGTGAGCACTTCGGGGACCATATCCGGCTCCCCTCAGCCGGTGATGTTAACCGCCGGTGACCTTGACACCTGGGGTGAACTGATGGCCTATATGGCCACAATGCAGGGGATTGGGGAGGGAGACGTGGTGCAGGCCGTTTTCCCCACCCCGTCCTTCGTAGAACGTGCCGTCTGGATGTGTCGAGCCACTATGGTGTCGGCGGGGCCCAGCGCCTTTTCCATGGACTACACCATAAAGCTGATGCAGAATATCAAACCAACTGTTCTGCTTTCCTCGCCAACCCTGTTCATGGACTTTGAACGCAGGGCGCTGGAACTAGGCCTGGACCTCAAGAAGGCTGGCCTTCGCTCCTGCACCCTGCTGGGTGAGTCCTGGTCCAATGCTTTCCGGGAACGGGTGGAGAAGGACCGGGAGACGAGATTCTACGACACATATGGTCTGATGGAAATGGGTGTGATCCTGGGCGAGTGTCAACACAGAATCGGCATGCACTGCCTGGAGCATCTGTTCGTACTGGAGATAGTCGATCCAGAAACAGGGAAAGTCCTGGGTCCGGGGCAGCTTGGCGAGATCGTGGTGACACCGCTATGGCGGGAAGCCATGCCTTCACTTCGCTACCGGACCGGGGATGTGGCCGAGTGGCTGCAATACGAGCCCTGCGGTTGCGGTCGGACTCTAGCCAGGACATCGCGCATCAAAGGCAGGACAGGACACATGATCAGCGTAGGAGAGGCAAAAGTATTCCCCGCTGATGTAGAAGAGATCATCCATGCCATTCCGGAACTCACCGGCGAGTACCAAATAATACGGAAGCCAGGAATTCAGGAAGCCCTGGAAGTGCGGACTGAGTACCACGAAGGGGTTAGCCAGCTTCCGGCGTTGAAATCAAGGCTGGAGAAGGCGTTTGCGGAAAGCACCGCAGCCAAAAGCGATTTCCACCTGGTGCCTCAGGGGACTATCCCTCCTGGCCTTCGAATCAAAGCGCAACGCATAGTAGAAGCCTAGGACTGCAAAGCTCTTACGGTTCTCCTCCCCTGGTCGAAGACTCGCCGTGGAGAGAGCCAGACTACAGAAGGTGACTCACGGAATAAGGCAATCATCCAGGCCCTGTAGCTGGGCTACCATCCCCGGGTGGGCACGATTGAATTCGATCAGCCTCCGGATGGCCTGGCCTGCTCCCCTCATCGACAGGAACAGAGGCAGGCCAGCTTCCAGACACATCTGCTGCGCCCTGAGCGAAGCTCGCCGCGAACTCTCACTAGATAGAAAGTGGATAACCACGGCGGCGGGAAGGCGACACTTTTTCACCGCAGCGGTCATTGGCCCCATATTTGCGGCTATCATCGCCTCGTTGATCTCAAGGGGATTCAGGTCAATGGAGTAATGAAATAGGGCCAGGTCTAGTCCCCGCCAATCCTCAAGCGCCCCTACCAGGTCACCCCACCCCCTGTCGCCCCGCTTGACTATCGTGTCCCACGGGATATCCAGCAGGCTCGACGCATCCGCCCCACCGGTCACCCTATCCCGTACCGCGATAGCATTCAGGCCGTTGGTATCGATGGGGTTGCGGAGCATGCTGCCCGCCAGGGGGATGAACGCCTTCAGCCTGTCCCTTATCTGTGGCGGTATGGGCAGCAGCCTCAGCCCTGCCCGCTCGCACTCGTCGGTGGCCAGAACACTGGCCCCCCCGCCGTTCCCCGCAGCACAGGTGTTTGGTCCCCGGGGTGGTCTCATACGCAGCAGCGCCACCAACACATCCACCATCTCCTCTACGCTGTACACCCTGATAGCGCCAGCTTGCTTCAGGAGCCCGTCCCACACGGCGTCGGAACCGGCCAGGGCACCGGTGTGAGACACAGCAGCCCGGCTCCCGCCCTCGGTATAGCCTCCCTTGAAGACCACCACCGGCTTGACAGAGGCTGCCGCGGTGAGCGTCTCAATCAGGCGTGCCCCGTCCTTGGTGCCCTCAATGTACGCCGCGACAACCCCGGTCTTGGGGTCACCAGCCATATACTCCAGGAGGTCGCATTCGTCGATGTCACAGGCGTTGCCATAGCTGACAGCCTTGCTGAAGCGAAGGCCTCGCTCAGCAGCAACGCGGATGATGTAGGTGGTGTTACCACCGCTCTGGCAGATGAGCCCAATCGGCCCTGGCTCCTGAGGGAAGTTGGTGCAGAAGCTCAGCCGCGATTCGGGACAATAGAGGCCCATGCAATTAGGACCGATGATGCGCGGGCCGCCAGGGCCGGCTATCTCCGTCAGCGTCCTCTGTATCTCAACGCCCTCCGGCTCGCCGGTCTCGGCAAATCCCGCGGTGAAGATGTGAATCGACTTGACCCCGATGTCCCGGCACTCGGCGATCAATTGGGGCGTACGCCGGGCGGAGACACAGCCGACAATGTGGTCCACAGGGCCAGGGATATCGCTAATGCTGCCATAGACGGCAAGGCCTGGGATATCACCCCCCTTGGGGTTTACGCCATAAATCTGACCTCCATAGCCAAACCTGAGGAACGGCTCGATGTAATACTCTCTGAGCCACCACCTGTCTGGCTCTGTTAAGGAACCGACCACCGCTACCGAGCGGGGGTGGAAGATGTACTCCAGTGATGGGCCTGCCTCTGATCTCATGACTTCCTTTCTGTCGCAACGGGCCCTTCGCCATCCATCATGCTGATTCACACCAGCACCACCGAGCATGAAAATGGGCCGTTTCCCCAACATGTGTGGTGCAGGTGTCAACGTATTTCGCCAGGCGTTGCCGTTAGGTGCCACATCTCCCGTAGGGGCAATTCATGAATTGCCCCTACTTGCCGGTGCTCGCGTCCGAGCACCCCGCGCCCTAACTGACACCAGCGCCACCGTGCATCGGAATGGGCCACTTTCGTAACAATGACACGTACTGACAAGAGGATAGACGCAGACCAGTGCCCGAGCTGCTCACAGCGAGGCGCTGTTTGGAAACCTACCCGAAAGCCGCCTGCTTCTTCTCCAGGTGATAGTGGTACACCATCGGCGCTACGCTCAAGCCCGAGTCCACCGCCTGGTGCGTGCCCATAAGGCCCTTGTTGCTCCCGGCGTCGAAGCCCACGTAGAATAGACCCGGCACCGGAGACCTGGCCGATGCCTTATACTTGCCGCACTGTCCTATGGTTACCCCCACGCCCACAGCTTCGCCTCCCTGACCGGGCAGCACCTGGTCCCGGGATGCGGCCGATACCTGAGCTGGCCCGGCATATGCCTGCTTGGATTCGATGGCTGGCACTATTTCAGGGAAGATCTCGGCTAGCTGATCATCCACTTTCTTCCAGAGCATCTTTACCGTTTTATCCTCAGGCCCGGGAGGACAGTTGGTGCCAGCGATCAGGAGCTGCTTACCCGGGGGCCCCATGTCAGGGTCGTAATTGGTCGGGATTAGCATAGTTATGGTCACGTCCTTGGGTACATTGCCTGCCCTGGCGTCGTTGTAACGCTCCATGTCCCACCAACTGTCCTCAGACCAGATCTGGTACAAGGCGTGTGGCAGCACCGGCTTACTGAGAATATAGCGCACCGCGGTGAATCCCAGGCTGGGGAGAAGGTCCTTCACGTAGTTCACGTAGCTCTTGTCGAAGTGTTCCTCTCCCACCAGCTTGAGCACCGTAGGATGGATGCCAGCGTTGCTCACCACGATGGGGGCCTTGAAGACGCTGTCCCTGGTAGTCACGCCGCTGACGCGGCCACCGTCGACAATGATCCTCTCCACCCTGGCTCGCGTCCGGACCTCGCCGCCGTTGGCCTTGAGCACCTCGGCCATATCCTCGACCAGGCGCCCATACCCGCCGGCCGGGTAGCCCAAGGGGCCTTCCATGATGCTCCGCATGCCCTTTATCACCTCTGACATGGGAACCAGTTCGACCAGTCCCACGTTGGTGGCGTTGGCCGTGTAGGCAAAGTAGCTATGGAGAGCCTGTGGTAGGTCGTCGTACCGGGCGAGGAATTCCTGAGTGGTGGTATCATCCAGGGCGTCCACCTTCTCCGGCGGCATGGTGACCACTTCGGTCAGAATCCTGAGGGCGGTGTCCCGGTCCTTGCCCTTGAGTCCCCACTCGTCGAACATGGCGTTGGGATCCGGCAAAGTCCAGTCCTCCATATCCGCGATACTGGTTAGCCATTTCCCGCCTGAGCGTCGATAAACCTGCGCCATGGGCTTCAGTATCACGTTGAATTTCGACTCTATCCCCAGCGCCCTGAAGGCCTCCAGCCAGACCCCACCTTCCGTGGGTACCCCGCCCATGGGCCACATCTCACTTCTGAAGCCCTTGGCAGACACTGTCATCCCCTTGCCGCCGACCCGTTCGTTCTTTTCCAGCAGGAGAACCTTGAGACCCCTCTTGGCCAGCAGGGCGGCACAGGTAACGCCCCCCGGCCCTCCCCCGACCACGATCACATCATACTGTTTTGCCATCTCGACCTCCTCAAGCTAATCACTTATGGCAAGAGCTCTACTACACTGGTTATTCCAGGTATGTCTTGATATACCGCTCCATCTCGGGCGTAGGTTTCCACCACTTGGTAACACCCAGGTCCTCGGCTACCTTATTGGCACCTAGATAGCCAGGCCCACCGAGCACCAGACCCCCCGGATAGGTGGAGGCACCACAGACGTAGAGACCCTCGATGGGTGTCTTGGTAGTGGAGCAGTCCTGGTTAGGACGGAAAGACCCCAGTTGCACGGGCATGTAGTCGCCGTGCTTGATGGCGCCGCGGCGCATGTTGGGGAAACGGGTCTCGATGTCCTCCGGGGTTTCCATGTTAGTGGCGATAATGTTCTCCGGCTTGATGTTGGGAGCCACCCGCTGCCACTTAGCCAGGATTGCTTCCTCCAGCTCCTTACTTCGCTGTTCCCAGCCACCCTCAATTTCGTAGGGAGCATGCATCTGGAAGAAGGACACATGCTTGCCCGGCTTGTCACTGAGGTGGGGATCAAAGCAGCTCTCACAGGTAGCATGCCCACCGAAATTGTTGACGTCAACCTTGCCCGCTATCACGTTATCCCAGTGGGCCAGAAGCTGGTCAGTGCCCTCAATGCCGAAGATGGCCATGAAGGCCTCATTGATCCAGGGGTCGTCGCAGGCGTAGCGCGGGGGCTCCTCGGTGGCGATATGCAGGGTGTTGTAGCTCCACTTGTCATACTTCCACCCCCCCACCAAGTCCTTCAGATCCTTGGGCAGGTGCTCCGCCCCCACAAGGTCAAGGAACGTGGTGTGGGGGTCCAGGGTGGACATAACCACTTTGCTGCGCAAAGTACGACCTTCCTGGATGTGAACCCCGGCGACGCGACCGTTCTCCATCAGGATCTTGTCCACACCGGCAGCTTCCAGAATCAACCCCCCGGCTTTGACGATCTCCCTTCCCATGGCGCTGGCAAACTTGTGCGAGCCTCCGTAGCAGTAACACTTGTTCATCCCCCGATCCAGAAGGAGGGGGACAAAGAAGCCTATGCCGGTCTCTCTGGGGTCCAGCCCCCACATGCAACTGGCATATAGAAACAGAGCCCGCACCCGGTCGTTCTCGAAGGTACTGGTGATGATATCCAGGGGGCTGAGCTCGACGAGTTCCAGCATCTCACTGCCGACTTTGGTGCGCTGCATAGCTACCACCAGGTCCACCGGACCCAGAGTAGGTACATAGGTGGCCGGAGCCACTATATCGGTCACGATTTTCCGCCAGCTTCTCATCACTTTACCGAAGGCAACGGCGTCCTTGAAAGAGAACTTGCTGATGGAGTCCTTGGTGTCCTCTATCATCCGGGTCAGCAACAGCGACGTCCCATCCTCGAAAATCATGCCTGTCTGGGCGTTGGGCTTGATCCAGGTCAGCGCCGGACCGTCCAGATCGAAGTCCCTGATCACGGGCATATAGTCAACCATCAGGTGGTAGACCACATGGGGGTTGGAGGCGTAGCAGGGATACATGACCTCCTCTGTAGCCAGACCGCCTCCAATCTCGAAGCGGCGTTCTGCCACAGCCACCTTCATCCCGGCCTTGGCCAGATAGGCTGCTGCCATTAGCCCGTTGGGGCCGCCGCCTATAACAATGACGTCAAACTCGCTCTCCCGGGGAAACTCTGTAAACATCTTGGGAAATTGGTCTAGCGTAGTCATAGCGGCCTCCTCTCTATCTCCGGGGTATCGCCGATATTTTGCCATCTTGGGGTATGTACCACGGCGATGGGTACCACCAGTCCCCAGGCTCTGCAATCCCGTCCTCGATGAGGATGTGCATCAGGTTATACGGTATGGCCATCAGGCACAGCCCTCCGGGATGCCCCGTGGTCTGGTGGCAGTGATACAGACCCTCGATAGGGGTGCTGTAGCGGGCCATCTCGGGTATTGGACTGTTGGTCCACAGCTGGTCCTGGCAGTGGCGCCTGCCGCACCAGGTGCCGCCAATGAGGCCGGTATTGCGAAACTCGACTTCCCGAGCAGTTGCCGACCAATGGTGAAGGACGTTGTCCGAATCGAGGCCTTCCAGCATCTGGCTGAAGGAGTCGCGCATGTACTGGTCCATCCTGTCCTTGATCTTGTCCTGGGCATCCTCTCCTTCCTGGTGATAGTCCGGCGGGGTAACACACATCTCAAACGCTGGCGCCAGATATCCCTTGGGGTGATGACCCTGGCAATCCGTGGGATCCCAGCTTTGGGGTGGGGTCTGAAACCAGTACGCCCTTTCTGGGGGGACCGTGGGGTTACCCTTACGACCATCCACATCGGCCACGTTCTCATAGTAGATCTCCCGCGAGTCACAGGGGTAAATGCCGCATTGTGGATTCTTCCAGGGGCCAATGTAGCGATCTTCCGGTATATTATTGAACTTACCGCGGAAGCGGAGAGGAGTCCGGGTCATGATATGAGACACGTAGAGACTGCCTCCCTTGAGGCTGATGTCCTTTATCTTCCGTATGAAGCCGGGGTCCAGGTTCTTTGGCCCGACAAGTTTGAGGAAGGTCTGATGGACGTCGACGGCGGCGATCACCGCTTTGTCCGCCCAGATCGTCTTTCCACCCGGCGCGGCGTTCTCCCTCAGTCGGGCTCCCACTGCCCGCCCGTCCCGGACGATGATCTCGTCCACGGGGCAGCAGGTGTGCACCACGGCGCCATGGTCTACGGCACAGCGATGGATGGCGTGGAAATAGCCGTGCAGGCCGCCTCGAGGAATACTGCCCCCGCCGGTTACGGGCAGCATGAGGAGCATGGCGCAGGTGATTGCCGGGATGGCCACGCCCTCCCAGTGACCAGCGGCCCCCGACCACCAGGCTGCGCCCGCCATGGCCACCTTATATTGCTCCGTCTCCAGGTACTCGTCCATGAGGTCGAACATGGTCATCTCGCGCAGCTCCGGCGTCCACACATCCGGCTGGTGCTGCTTATAGACCTGCATATAGGGGGTATTCTCGTCCGTCACCTCCACCTCAGGAGGGTGCGGCGGGCACCAGAAGGTGGCCCGCAGCAGTTCCTGGGTGAACATTGGCTGAGCCAGCATGCCCCCCAACTTGGCCCAGCCCATCTGGTCCTTTTCACTGGTTGGCCTCCATCCGTCGGTACACGCCAGAGAAGTGTGAGCCGCAGTGGTGAAATCCTTCGGGTCCCAGGACATACGGAAACCGTATTTATGCAGCTCCAGTTGCTCGAAGCCCGGGGCCGGCGCCGCGTACATCAGCATGGCGTGGGGGTAGATGCGCACCCCGGCCAGGGGCTCCGCTGTCTCACACGCCCCACCGGCCTCCGTCCTCTCCTCCAGCACGCAGACCCTCAGCCCGCACTTGGCCAGATATGCCGCCGTCGTCATCCCATT
>Ga0209979_1000576_pt1 | contig 47868 bp, 51 predicted proteins | sample AnhtaG_FD_183114 | JGI IMG/M metagenome (GOLD analysis project Ga0209979, IMG submission 183114) | Deep subsurface microbial communities from Anholt, Denmark to uncover new lineages of life (NeLLi) - Anholt_01485 metaG (SPAdes) (version 2) | ecosystem: Environmental > Aquatic > Marine > Oceanic... | reverse complement strand
GGTAGTGATCCCTCCCATTAAAGCTTGAGCAGGCTTTTCGACCTTCTCACTCCTGGACAATATACCACAAGGTGACATTAAAAATGAATCGTCTCTCTCTTCGAAATCTGTTGGTTTCCTTGTTTGTGCAACATAAAGGGCGAAAAAATACATCGTAGAGGACGAACAATCACAACTGTAAGGAGCGAAAAAGGCGATCCTCGCCAGCGATAGGGCCAACGATGGCTAGGTTAAGCTTCTCGGTAAGGAATAGCTGAGCAGCGACCCTTTTTAGGTCTTGAAGGGTGATGGCATCGATTATGGATACCACCTCATCCACGGTGCGGATGCTTCCAGTAAGCAATTCCTGACCTCCCATCCATCCGGCAACACTCATGCTATCCTCCATACGAAGCAGCAGGCGTCCCTTGGCCAGCTCCTTGGCCTTGGATAATTCCGCCTCAGAGACGTCCTCCTTAAGGAGGCACAGCTCATTCAGGATACATTCGATAGTGGTATCGATGTGTTTTGGGTCCACCCCGGCATATATAGCGACCGCGCCTGAATCGAGGAAGTGGTCAACATAGCTATGGATGTCGTAGGCCAGCCCTCGCCTCTCGCGAATCTCCAAGAATAAGCGGCTACTCATGCCCTCGCCTAGAACCACGTTAAGCAGGTCTAGATTGAAGCGATCGTGGTCGAGGATAGATAGACCGCGTATTGCCAAGCAGAGGTGGGCCTGCTCCGTATCCCTTTTCTCGATACGGAGGCGGGGTGCCTCCTGGTTGTCTTCGGCAGGGTACGGAGGCTGTGGGCTGCCCCGAGCCCAGTCGCTGAGGGCCTCACTAATGCTTGATAATACCTCATCATGGCCTATGTCCCCGGCAACGCTAATGACGGTATTATTCGGTACATACTGACGGCTCAGGCACTCCAGAAGCGTTTCACGACTTAAGCTGTTTACCGTTTCCTTGCTCCCGGCAACATCACGCCCCAGGGGCTGATCGGGCCAGACCACCTCATCGATGAGCATATTAACCCGGTGATGGGGTGAATCCATGCTCTCATTTAGCTCCTCGATAATAATCTGGCGCTCCCGCTCCATGTCATGGGCATCGAACTTGGAATTCCTTAGCATATCGACCATTAGGTCTAAAGCAAGCAGGAAGTGAGGCCGTGCTACCTTACACCAGTAAATCGTGAACTCCTTATCGGTGCCCCCGTTGAGCATGCCGCCGACTCCTTCAATAGCCTCGGAGATCTCCTTTGAAGTGGCGCGGCGCTTGGTCCCCTTAAAACATAGATGCTCGATGAAGTGGGAGACCCCGGCCTCTTCAACCCCTTCATAGCGCGATCCAGCGCCTAAGAAGATAGTGATGCACACCGCGCGAGTGTAAGGCATAGAGGTGGTGATGACGCGAAGTCTGTTTTCAAGAACGCTCTTTTGATACATCATGATCCTCAGCAAAATTCTAGCCCTCTTTCCCACCACTGTCAACTTAATTGCTGTTGACTTTGGTCTGCTCAGTTGCTAATATGGTATAACCTGTATGTAGCACAAAGGGCGAAGAAAAATGGAGATTGCTCATAGAGTTTATTCCATCCCGGCGGGGATAGATCCCTTCATGGGCTTCTTCGCCCCCAATGTCTATCTTGTGGTCGCTAAGGAGGGGGTACTTATCGACTCGGGATATGGCGATGAAGGTTCGGTTAGCTCCAGGATAGATTATGTAAAGGGCTTTGCGGGGCTGAGGCTGCACCATATCGTGATTACCCATGCCCACCCCGATCACATCGGTGGCGCCACTAGGCTCAAAGAGGGGACCGGGGCTGAGATCACTCTTCATTCTGCCGAGCACGCTGGCGTGGCAGTGGATAAAGTGGTGGCCGATGGTGACACCATAGATGGGTTACAGGTGATTCATACTCCTGGACATAGCCCGGGGCACATCTGCCTCTATATTAAGGAAGAGGGGATCCTCTTCTCCGGGGATCATGTTTTGGGCATGGGCACCACGGCGATTAGGCCACCGCAGGGAGACATGGCACAGTACATCGATTCCCTGAGAAAGCTACTCAATTATGATATTGGGATGATCTGCCCGGGACATGGGCCTCTGATAAGGGAGGCCAGGCGAAAGCTGGAGGAGCTGATCCAGCATCGCCTGGAGCGGGAGGAGCAGGTAGTGACCGGGCTCAAACAGGGCAAGGCTACCGTGATGGAGTTGGTAGCCGAGATCTATCCTGAGCTAGATAAACGCCTCTATGAAGCTGCAAAGGGACAGGTTCTCGCCCATCTCATGAAGCTGGAGCGAGAGGGAAGGGTGTCCTCGCTGGGAACGGGGGAGGATGCCCGTTACGCCATCGACTAGCCCCCAATTTTCGCAAAGAGGGAGAGGTGCTCAGGATTTCTCTATTTCCTCAAACCACTCAGGTCGAAAGCAATCATATCATCCTCGGCGGCTGCGATACCGTGGCCCTGGCCGGTGAGTATGGCACGCCGCTCTATGTCTTCGACGAAGCGACCTTGAGAGCCAAGTGTGCCGATTACCGCAAGGAGTTCGCTCGGCGCTATGCTGATAGCCTGGTGATCTATGCTGCCAAGGCCTTTATCAACCGCGCGCTGGCGCAGGTGTTCATGGAGGAGGGCCTAGGGCTCGATGTGGTATCAGGTGGCGAGCTTTCAATTGCCAGATCGGTGGATTTTCCCATGGCGATGGTTTATTTCCATGGGAACAATAAGTCGCGGCACGAGCTTGAGCTGGCCACTCGCTCGGGGGTTGGCCGCATCGTGGTGGACAACTTCTACGAGCTTTCCTTACTTGACGAAGTAGCGAGCCAGAATGGGGTACGGCAGGAGATTCTGCTTCGCCTTTCACCGGGGGTTGACCCTCACACCCACGCCCATCTAGCCACCGGCGCTATGGAGAGCAAATTTGGCTTCCCCATGGCCCAGGCTGAGGAGGCCGTTATCAGAGCAATGTCATCCTCTTCGTTAGAGCTTAAGGGGCTCCATTTCCACATTGGATCTCAGATCCTCGAGCTTTCGCCCTATAAGCAGGCAATAGAGATTGTATTGCGGTTTGCTGCCGAGATGGGAAGCAAGCACGGCTTTAGGCTCGAAGAGTTCAGCCCTGGGGGCGGGCTGGCCATCGCCTATACTGAGAACTCGCCGGCCCCGAGTGTCGCCGAGTTCGCCGAGGTTATCGTTTCAAGCCTTAGCCTTGAGAGCGAGAAACTCGGCCTTGAGCCACCGCGGCTTATCGTGGAGCCGGGCAGGTCCATTGTAGGGCTAGCCGGGGTTGCCCTGTACACCGTGGGGGCGACAAAAGAGGTCCCCGGCTTACGGAAATATGTCTCTGTGGATGGGGGTATGGCCGACAACATCCGCCCCGCCCTTTATAACGCAAGATATGAGGCAGTGGTGGCCAATAAAGCGGAGGCCGACGTTTTAGAGCAGGTCAACATCGCCGGCAAGTTCTGTGAATCGGGGGACGTGCTGATTAGAGATATCGACCTGCCTAAACTTGAGCCCGGCGACGTCATCGCCGTCCCGTGCTCTGGTGCCTACTGCCTCTCCCTGGCCTCAAATTACAATGCCTCGCTGAAGCCAGCCATCGTACTGGTCAAGGATGGAGAAGCGCGCCTTATACGGCGGCGCCAGAGCTATGAGGATCTGATGAGCCATGATATTATTTAGGCGAGTCGATAGCTACTTGAAGCTACAACCGTAAAGGACGAAAAATGTGGCAGGTAGTAGGGCATGATAAAGCAGTCAGGTTATTGGAAATAGGCCTAAAGAGCCATAAGCTGGCCCATGCTCACCTTTTCGTTGGGCCGCCTCACGTGGGTAAGATGACCCTGGCCATGAATCTGGCCCAGGCCTTGAACTGCGATGACGATGAAAGGCCCTGTGGCACATGCCGACAATGCCAGAGGATCGCAGAGCGAAAACATGCCGATGTCCAGGTGATTGGGCTCGATGGCCGGGCAGAGATCGGCATCGACCATATCAGGGAGATGCAACATGCGGCCAGCCTGAGGCCCTTTGAGGGCAGACATCGGGTTTTCATCATCGATGGCGCTGAGCACCTGTCCCATGAGGCGGCAAACTGCCTTCTCAAGACCCTGGAGGAGCCACCGCCTCAGGTTCAACTAATCCTGCTGGCTGCAAATGAAGGGCTTCTTTTGTCCACGGTGCTCTCCCGGTGCCAAAAATTGATGCTAAGGCCGCTACCCATCCCGATTGTAGAACAGGCCCTTATCGAGCGTTGGCAGGTAGCCGCGCCAAGAGCGAAAATTCTGGCCAGACTCTCCTCGGGCTGCCTTGGCTGGGCGTTGGCTGCGTTTGCTGATGAGGACATCCTTCACCAGCGGTCGGAGCGACTCGGCACGCTCATCGATCTTGCCAGCACCAGCGGGGAGGGGCGGTTCGCCTATGCCGCCCAGCTGGCTACCCGGTTCAGCAGTGATCGGGAAGCGGTTCGGGACGTACTCTGCCTGTGGATTGGCTGGTGGCGCGATCTACTATTGATCAAAGGAGGGTGTGGCGATTTCGCTGCCAATGTGGACCGCGAGACTACGCTCTATTGTGAAGCAGAGGTTTATAGCTTGAGGGAGATCAAGGGATTTATACAGAGCCTTGAGCAGGCGATGGAACGATTGGACCAGAATGCTAACCCACGTCTGGTTCTCGAGGTTCTCATGCTCAGCATGCCAAAAAGGTCTTCTCGACCAAAAGGCATCTCTCTATCTGAGGCATAGGATATAGAAGCAGCAGGCTTCTCTATATCGTAACCGAAAAGGGCGAAAAGATGACTGAAGTAGTTGGCGTTCGATTCAAGAGAGCAGGGAAGATATATTACTTCGACCCGGCAGGCATCGAGCTGAACATGGGCGACTGGGTTGTGGTAGAGACCGGACGCGGCCCTGAGCTGGGCAAGGTGGTCATCTCCCCGAAGCAGGTGCTCTCCAGCGAGATAACTGAGACCCTGAAGCCGGTAGTGCGCAAGGCAAGTGAAGAGGACTTAGTACAGAGGGAGGAATTCGGGGTTAAGGAGAAGGAGGCATTGGAACAATGCCAGGAGACGATCGCCCAACTCAACCTGCCCATGAAACTACTGGCCGCAGAATACAACCTTGAAGGCACTCGCCTCACCTTTTTGTTTAGCGCTGAGGGCCGGGTGGACTTCCGCGATCTGTTAAAGGAGCTCACCAACACCCTCAAAACGCGCATCGAACTTCGCCAGGTGGGACCCCGCGATGAAGCAAAACTCTGCGGGGGCTTTGGCAGGTGTGGTCGCCCGCTGTGCTGTACCACATACCTCTCTGAGTTCACACCCGTCTCCGTGAGAATGGCCAAGGAGCAGGACCTGCCTCTTAACCCGATGAAAATCTCCGGCGTCTGCGGAAGACTCCTATGTTGTTTGAGCCATGAGTGTGAGCAGTATCGCACCATGAAGGGGAAGCTGCCGCCCATCGGTCAGGCGGTGACTACCCCAATGGGGGTCGCCACTGTGGTGGGGGGGAATCCGCTAAAGGGGACAGTGGTGGTGCAGTTGGAGAGCCAGGCCACGGTGGAACTCCCTGTTGAAGAGGTTAAAAGCGAGGATATAGGGGCCAAGGATTCGAGTGGAAAATCGGGTGCTTAATCCTCCTCTGTTCTCTGCCACATGGGGAGGAACTGCTGCCATTCGTTGTGCCTCTGAATGTATTCGTAGGGGACATAGTAGCCGGCAACAAGCGGGGCGAAGGGTCGGCGTATGAGCCTCATTCCAGCCTCCTCGGGGGTGTGTCCCGCCTTGCGATTATTGCACGGGATGCAAGCGCTGACTACATTCTCCCAGATGTGCCGCCCCCCCTTGTGGCGGGGGATCACATGATCTAGGGTGAGTTCCTGAGTCTGCCGGCCACAATACTGGCAGGTATGTTTGTCTCGCTGGAACACCTCGTGGCGGGTTAGTTTCTTTTCCGGGCGGGGGCGCTTCACTAGATAAACCAGTCGAATTACTGAGGGTATGGGGATAGCATAATTGGTGGTGTGGATCACCCCGGCGCCGTTCTCCAGTGCTTCAGCCTTACCGCGAAGGAGTAAAACCACCGCCCGCCGCGCACGGGAGACATTGAGCGGCTCATAGTTCTGGTTCAAAACCAGGACCGGGGAGTTCACCATCTAGCGTCTCCTCCTCTCACGCTGTGCTTGCAGCTTCTCCATCTCGATAGCGGTATGATCGCCCCTATAGTCAGGAGCGATGATGCCAAACACCGTGCTCACTTTGGGGTCGATCATTCGGGAGCTTATTTCAAGCTCGATCTCCTCCAGGGAGAGGCGGGTGGTTATCACTGTAGGCAGCCGCGCGTTATAGCGATAGTTGATCACCTGGTAGAGCTTCTCCTGGGCCCAGGGGGTGCTTGCCTGCTTACCAAAGTCGTCGAGGATGAGAAGTGGCACCTGCTTCACCTTATCGAAGAGCTCATCATAGGTTACCTTGCTATCGGGGCTGAAGGTAGACCGCAAGTGGTCGAGGAGGTCGGGGATTACCTTAAAAAACACAGGACTGCCCTTTTGCAGTTGATAATTGGCGATGGCGGCGGCGAGATGGGTTTTGCCACAGCCGGTGGGGCCTTGAAATACTATCCAGCCCTCCGGCTCCTCAGCGAAGCGCCGTGCTAGCTTATAGGCATCTCCCAGGCTCTGCTGCTGCTCAACGGGGAGGTTAACCCGCCTTGGGTCAAAATTTTCGAAGGTCATGTTGCGCAGCAACTCCAGCTCAAGATCGCCGCTGTCTCGCCTCAGGCGCGACAGGCGCTCTTCCTCAGACTCCCCCTTATTGCACTGGCACGGGATCACCCTGGTGAAATCGGGATGCCCCGAGGGGAGCAATGGATGGACGAACCTGGCCCCCTTGCATATCTGGCACTCCTCAAACTCGGAGACCTGCTCACTCGATTCGACGCTTGACCAGGTGTCCGTATCTTCCCTTGAAGTATTTGTCTGTATCCTCTTTAGAATCTCTCCCAGGCTCTCCATGTTCCTTACCCTCGGCAGCCCAGCGCTCCAATATTCTTGCGATGTATCGCCAGTTGCGCCTATTCCGGCTCACCGCCTCCCTAAAGGCGTCCTCTATCCAGGAGGTGGGGTAAAGCCTCTCCGCCTCCTTTAGCTCCTCGGCGATCATAGGGGTCAGCATGCCAATATTATTCTCGTAAAGATCGAAGATATTAGGCCGCTCCTCTGGTTCCAGGCATGGCTCCCTCCTCGGTAAAGCCCCCAGATCGAGCTCCCCTCTTGCGATCTTCGCCAGTGCTATCCTGTCGTCCTCGGTGTTTAAGAGGTACAGGTCCTGGCTCCTCCCCTCTCGATCCAGGGCCAGATGGATCAGGGTGCTACGTGACACTGCCCGCTCCAGGCCATGGCTTAGCGCCTGCCCATCGCCAAGCCCCCTCATCAGCGTCTTGTCGCCGAGAAGCTCACCATAGGTGACGAATTTGGGGTAGCCCCGCTTCTGGTAGAGGGTCCAAAATATGTGAAGCGTTATCTTCAGCTCAGCGATGTCATCGATCTGAGGCAGGAGTTGACTAAAGAAAAGGTTGGGCACAGGGGTGAAGCGCATCTTCCGAGGGAAACCGCTAAAGGAGCTCATGCAACTCGCTCCAGACTCTCGAATTTCGCCGTTTTGTCCCGAAAGCGCAGGTTGATCATGCCTACCGGTCCATTGCGGTGCTTCTCGACCATGATATCAGCAAAACCTTTGGGGTACGGCTCCGTATGCTCCTTCTTCCACTCGGCCTCGCTCTTGAAGTAGATGAATATCACCACATCGGCGTCCTGCTCAATGGCGCCGCTCTCCCTGAGGTCCGAGAGCTGGGGGCGGTGAGAGGCCCGCCCCTCTGGGGCCCTGGAGAGCTGAGAGACGGCCAAAACAGGCACATCCAGCTCCCGAGCCAGTTCCTTGAGGGAACGGGAGATCTCCGTTACCTCCTGGACCCGCCCCTCGCGACTATCGCCGCGCATCAATTGCATGTAATCGATGATGATGATGTCGATGCCCCGCTCGAAGTCAAGACGCCTGGCCTTCGATTTCATCTCCACCACCCTCAAGCTGGGCGTGTCGTCGACAAAGATGGGTGCTTCGGAGAGCACGCCCGTGGCGTCTATAATCCTTCGCTCCTCTGCCTCCGTCTGCTGGCCAAGGCGCAATCTCTTGGTATCGACGCCCGCCTCGCTGGCGATGAGACGCAGCGCCAGTTGATACCGGGACATCTCTAGGCTGAAGATGGCCACATGGGCTCCCTGTTTCACTGCGGCGTTCCTGGCGATGCTCAGGGCCAGGCTGGTTTTGCCCAGGCTCGGCCTGGCAGCCAGCACGATCATGTCGGAACGCCGCAGTCCGCCGAGGATGTCATCCAGGGCGTCAAAGCCGGAGGAAACAACCTCACCCTCGAAGGGGCGAAACTCGCTCTCCTCAAAGTATCGATCGAGGATCTCGCGAATAGGGACGAAGTCCCTGGGACGATGGCCATGGCGCAATCGGAATAGGATATCCTCAGCCCTGCCGAAGGTGACATCGACATCCGGCCCCGCCTCGTAGCCGAGGGCCTTGATTTGCTCCCCGGCGTTGATCAGCCGACGCATTAAGGACATGCGGTGCACGATCTGGGAATAGTGCTCGATATGCACCGATGTAGGCACGATGGAGATGAGATGGCTCAGATAGGCGGGACCTCCCACCGCCTCCAGCCTTTGCCGGCGCTCAAGCTCATGGGCTACGGTAAGCTGGTCTATGACCTCGCTGCGCTCATAAAGGGAAAAGCAGGCCTCATAGACCCACTGATTCTTCTCCCGATAGAAATCCTCAGGCCCGAGGTAGGTGGCGATCTTGAAAATAGCGTCGCCATCGATGAGGAGGGAACCGATTACTGCCTCCTCAGCATCGATATCGTGGGGTAGCAGCTTTTCGGTGACCATGGCTAACCCTTGTCCTCCTCAACAACAACCCTTATCCTGGGCACGAGCTCCTTGGATAGCCTCACCACCACCTCATACTCACCCAACTGGTGAATGGGCTCCTCAAGCTCTATCTTCTTCTTATCTATGTCTTGGCCCGCCACCCGATGAAGCTCATCGGCGATGTCGCTAGCGGTGATGGCACCGTAGAGGCGACTCTGAGCTCCCACTTTCGCTTTGACGGTCACCTGTAGTCCTTCCAGGCTCTGGGCCATGCTTGCCAGCTCGGCATCGGCCAGCAGTTGTTGGCGCGCTTGAGCTTGACGTTGCTCCTCAGCCCGCTTTAGCAAAGAAGGGGAGGCAAACTCAGCAAGCCCTCTAGGAAGCAGGAAGTTCCTGGCGTAGCCATCGGCCACCTCTCTAACCTCCCCCGCCTTCCCCAACTGGGGCACATCCTGAAGCAAAACGACCCTCATTTTTTCGAACTCTCCGGTTCTTATTTTACCCTTGCTACGAAGACACTTGAATAGGCACCCGGTATGAAGAGAGGTCTTTCTTTGCGCAATTATAACCTACCGCGTCGGAAAGGGAAAGAGGCGAGCCCGTTTAGCCCAGTTCTTCTTCAAGACCTTTTCGCCAAGCCCTCTCCATTTGATTCAGAGGGAGGTCGATCAATCCTTTGACGACGAAGCTCTGGCCACCCACTACCCCTAAAGGCGTGAGCGGCACGCCGTATCTGCGGGTCATTTCTTCTAGCTTTTTCACATTGGATGGCATTATCGAGAGAACGATCCTGGACGGCGCTTCACCGAAAAGGGCGGCATCGGCCCTTGTTTCCTCATCGGACAGTGCCCCATCGAAGCCGATGCCGCCGATGATAGAACACTCCGCTAGGGCAACGGCCAGCCCTCCCTCGGAGCAGTCGTGAGCCGACCGGATGATGCCTTCCCTTATCGCGCTAAGGCAGCATTGCTGCACCCGTTTTTCGAGCTGGAGGTCGATTCTCGGTCTCCCAGCCACAATGCCGCGATCGGCCTCCAGGTATTCGCTTCCGGCGAGGGCGAGAATATCCGAGCTCCCGTCGCCGAGCAGGAATACCAGATCGCCCTCACCTTTGAATCCTGAGGTGCACCTCTTATCTATGTCCTCGATGAGCCCAAGCATGCCCACCACTGGGGTTGGGTACACAGCCTCGCCCCTGGTCTCGTTGTAAAGGCTGACATTGCCGCTGACCACCGGGGTAGCAAGCACCCGGCAGGCCCGAGCCATCCCCCTGATACATTCCCTCAGTTGGTAATAGATCTCAGGACGCTCAGGATTGCCGAAATTGAGGCAGTCGGTGAGGGCGATGGGCCTAGCTCCGGTACAGACCACATTCCTAGCGGCCTCGGCGACGGCTATGGCGCCACCGATATACGGGTCAAGGTAGCATAAGCGACCGTTACCATCGGTGGCCAGGGCAATACCCTTCTTGGTGCCCTTGACCCTGAGCACCGCGGCGTCGCCACCGGGGGGGACCACAGTGTTTGTCTGCACCTGGTGATCGTATTGGCGATAGACCCACTCCTTGCTGGCGATACTGGGTGAAGCCAGCAGCTTGAGAAGAATATCATTGGCCTCCCCTTTTGCGATGTCTGGCACAGTCTGAAGGTCGAAGCGCTGAAGGCGGCTGAGCCAGGCGGGTTTTCTAACCTTGAGGCGATAAAGAGGAGGATCGGTGAGAAGCGCCACCGGGGCCTCGGCAACAACGCTGTCGCCCTCTTTTATTCGGGCAATGCCGCCTGAGGTGACCTGACCGATGATGTCCGAACGCAGCTCCCATTTGTCAAAGAGGGCTTTGACTTGGTCCTCAAAGCCCCGCTTCACGATAACCAGCATCCGCTCCTGGGACTCGGAGAGCATTACCTCGTAGGGGTTCATCCCCTCCTCCCGCCTCGGAACCCTCGATACGTCCAACTCTAAACCCCCTCCTCCCCGCGCTACGCTCTCCACCGCCGCCGAGGTCAGGCCCGCGGCCCCCAGGTCCTGTATCCCCACCACGCCCTCGCTTCCTACAAGCTCCAGGCAGGCCTCGATGAGCAATTTCTCCAGGAACGGGTTTCCCACCTGAACCGTCGATCTCAGCTCGCGCTTCTCCTCGAAGGTGCGCGATGCCAGGCCGGAGGCACCATGAAGCCCATCGCGGCCGGTGTCGGCGCCCACCAGCATGAGCAGGTTTCCCGTGCCATGAGCCCTGGCCCTGACCAGCTTCTTGCTCTCCGCCAGACCCACGCACATACAGTTGATCACAGGATTGGCTGAGTAGCAGTCGGCAAAGGAAACCTCGCCGCCGACATCGGGGATGCCGAGGCAGTTGCCATAGCCGGCGATGCCGCCGACGACTCCGTTCAACAGGTAGCGATTCCTTGGCTCTGATAGCGGGCCGAAGCGCAGTGAGTTGAGGAGAGCGATAGGCCGGGCCCCCATGGTGAATATGTCGCGGACGATGCCGCCGACGCCGGTTGCCGCCCCCTGGTAGGGCTCGATGGCCGAGGGGTGATTGTGCGACTCCATTTTCATCACTATAGCCAGGCCGTCGCCGATGTCCACCGCGCCGGCGTTCTCCTCGCCAATTGGGATGAGAACACGCCTGCCTTTGGTGGGGAAGCGCTTGAGGAGCAGCTTCGAGTGCTTATAGCCGCAGTGCTCGCTCCACAGAGAGCCGAAGAGCCCGATCTCGACCATGCTCGGCTCTCGCCCTAAGCGCTGGACTATAAGCTCGTATTCTGCTTCGCTGAGGGCGACTTCATCAAGGATTTGTTTGGACACGGGCATGAACTCACCTTATTTTTATATGAAATGGAGAATTATAACAACTATAAGAGTTATTACCGAAATAGAAATAGCAGTCAAACTATATTTAGTTGCCCTGTTTGAGTTTGCCGATGCTCTTCTATCAGATATTCGTCTCTCAACATGTTCAAGCAGTCTAAAGATGCTTTGGCTTCTTGCCAAAGCATCTGCCTTGTTCATCGTCATATACTCACGAAGAAAATGTGCCTCTCTCTCTTTGTTTTTGGAGAACTGGTCCTCTTCTTGGTCAGTAAATAACACTGACGGTTTATAATAAACTTGCTCAAGGAATGTTGCCTCCTCCTGCAAGTTGACAAACTGCTGTTCAACTTTATCGATCTCCTTCAAGGAAAAACGTGAGTTTATCGAGTTGATCGCCTTAATAGTATCGCTAATTCCATTTATTAGCTTTATTTGTCTCTCAGATAATCTTACAAATATCTCAATGTGAAATGGTGGTCCGGATTCCATACTAGTTTCCTATCACAAGTTGCTGCATTTTAGAATCGACTCAAAGAGCAGCCGGCCGTCCACACCGCCTAAAAGCGACTCACAGGCGCGCTCGGGGTGGGGCATCATGCCCAGCATATTGCCCTCTTTATTAACAATGCCTGCGATGTTATGTAAAGAGCCGTTGGGGTTGGCCTCATCGGTTATCTCGCCCGCCGCGCTACAGTAGCGGAAGGCGACCCGGTTATTGGCCTCAAGCTCCATGAGTGTTGCCTCGTCGGCATAGTAGCTCCCCTCGTAGTGCGAGATAGGGATGCGCACCACCTGCCCTTTTTCGAACTTCTGGGTAAAAGGCAGTGAGGCATTCTCTACTCTCAGATGAACCCACTGACAGCGATATTGGAGGTGATTATTCCGGATCAGGGCTCCGGGGAGCAGCCCGGCCTCACATAAAACCTGAAAGCCGTTGCAGATGCCGAGGACCAGCCCCCCATTGCCGGCCCGGCGCTCCACAGCGGTCATCACCGGCGAAAAGCGGGCGATGGCCCCAGGGCGCAGGTAGTCGCCATAGGAGAAGCCGCCGGGGAGGATGACCAAGTCATAGCCGGAGAGGTCGGTATTCTTGTGCCAGATGTAATCGACCTTCTCACCGAAAATGTGGTCGAGCACATAATAGCAATCGACATCGCTCCAGGTACCAGGGAAGACCACCACCCCCTTTTTCGCCCTTGGGGTAGGCTTCATAGCGATGCACCTATTGGAAAGCATTTCATGGCTTTATACCCTCCTGTAGAGCCAAGGTTCGCCCTCCTACAGGATTCATAATAAATCTTCTCCCCGAAAGCTGTCTATAGACTAGCAAGTATACCTCGGCCTAGAACGAAAAAACCCGCACCATGAACAAAGTTGGTGCGGGATCGAAAGACATTGTCATCATTGAACAAGGATTCCCGCTTCAATTGCTAGCCAGCGAGCAATTCCGATACCACATCGCTGACCTCTCGCCCATCCGCACTACCCTTGAGTTGGGACATAAGCTGAGACATCACCTTCCCTTTATCGCCGGGGCCCCTGGCCCCAACCTGCTCCATCACCCGACGGGCCGCGGCCACAATCTCCTCGCGGCTCATCTGTTTCGGCAAATATTCAAGGATAATGGCTAGTTCCGCCTCCTCTTTAGCAACGAGGTCCTGGCGATTCCCTTTGGAGAATTCAGTGATGCTTTCCCGGTGCTGCTTCACCTGTTTGGAAAGGACATCGATCACACCAGAATCGTCCAGCGGGGCACTGTTAGCGATCTCGGCATTCTTAATACCGGCGATTACCATGCGGATCACCGATCGCCGTGTCTTATCGCCTGTTTTTAACGCCTGTCTTAGATCGGCTGTAAGCCTTTGCTGCAGCGTCATTACCACCTTACCACCGAAGGCGCTCCTCTATCTATTTCGGGAGCTTTTTCTTCGCTTGGCCGCATCTTTCTTCTTGCGTGTGATGCTGGGTTTCTCGTAGTGATCTCTTCGACGAATCTCGGCGAGAATGCCATCCTGCTGCACCTTCCGATTGAATCGTCTCAGCAGACTCTCGAAGCTCTCCTGTTCCGCAAGCTTCACTTCAGCCACATGATCGCCTCCTTTCATGTCACGAGGGACACTATATATTTTCTCTATTTTAGCCAGCTAATGGTAATGTGTCAAGGGAGCAGGGATAATGATTACCCCCTCCTCTGGGTCGCCTATGCTCTCAACTTCGCCTTTAGTGTATGCATAAGCAGTATAGGCGGCCAGAAGGGCATCGCACAGGTCATGATTAAACCTCGGCAAGTGGGGGACGAGGTCAGGTATGAGCTGGGCCAGTCCGTCTCTGAGGAAGGCGATACCGGCAGCCGTCGTTTTGGGCGGAATGGACCTACCGAAAAGAGCCACCTTTGTGGCATAGGGGTAAACCTCGATAATCTCGTAACCTCTGACGGTGATTTCGTCCTTCAGGCCGATTGCCCGAGAAACCATCATTTTAATGATAGATCTCTTTGTGGTGTAGTAGCTAGGGATGCCGAGGCGAGACAGCTCCCGCTCACAAATCCTGCCCTTCAAAGGCGACAGAGGCTGACAGGGGCAGCTCTCGTCCAGGCAGCAGAGTCCTCTCGGCAGGCTGATGGGGGCATCTATGGCAACAAGGCGAGGGCGATATCGCTCTATGGCCTCGATGATCTGAGCATCGTTATAGAGGAAATCGAACCAGGCGAGGCGTAGTTGTTGTTCAAGCTCGACACAGGCGGTACGCCTAGCCGAAGAGGATGAAAGGTCGATACCGATAAAAGAGGCTATTTCCATCGAGCTAGCGCGTCGTGGACAAGCCAACCCCGGAGCGTTTAAGTATCTCTCTGCCCACCACCACCCCCGAGGCCGATGCCTGGATCAGACCGCGGGTAACCCCGGCACCATCGCCAGCGGCGAACATGTTCTCTATCTCGCTCTCTAGGTTCTGGCTCAGTGCCAGCCGCGAGGAATAAAATTTAACCTCGACACCATAGAGGAGGGTGTGGCGTGATGCTACGCCGGGGGCGAGCTTATCCATAGCTTCCAGCATCTCGATGATACCCTTCAGATAGCGATAGGGCAGGACGAAACTTAAGTCGCCGGGTGTGGCGCTCTTCAAGGTGGGCTGGATGATGCCCCTTTCAAGGCGTTCCTTTGTTGAGCGCCGTCCCTCCATCAGGTCGCCGAAGCGCTGCACAATCACCCCCCCGCTGAGGATGTTAGCCAGGCGGGCGAGGTATCGACCGTAAGCAATAGGGTCGCGAAATGGCTCGGTGAAGGTGGTGCTTACCAGCAGGGCGAAATTGGTATTGGTTGTCTTGCGGTCTGTGTGGCTATGCCCATTCACCGTGGTTACCGGGTCGCTGCCCCCGGTGGACTCCATGGTTACTTCCCCGGCCGGGCACATGCAAAAGGTCCTGATCCTGTCGTCAAATGACTTGGAGTAGTACTCCAACTTGCTCTCATATAGAGCGTCGGTTATCTCGCTAAGAACTGCCTCAGGTACCTCAACCCTGATACCCACATCGATGGGGTTGATCTGGAGGGTGAGCTTGAGGCGATCGGCCTCACGGACAAGCCAATCTGCCCCTTCCCTTCCCGGAGCGATGATCAGATAGCGGCACTCAAACTTCTCGCCATTATAGGCCTCGATCCCCTTGGCCCTTCCCTTCTCGGTGAGGATGGTGCGGGCCCCGGTGCACACTTTGATATCTACCTTGCTCGAGAGTAAGTCGCGTATCCCCCGGAGCACAGCGCGGGAGCGTTCCGTCCCCAAGTGGCGAACCGTCATCGGGATGAGGCGCAGGTCAGCCAGGGTAGCCCTACGCTGTAACTCCGCTACCTTCTCCCCAGTGCCATGGACTTGGTCTGTTCCCCCAAACTTGAGGTAAGTGCTATCGACATAGCGGATCAGCTCCTCAGTCATCTCCTGGCCGAGGTAATCCTTAAGTCGGCCCCCAACCTCAGCGGACAGGGTGAGCTTGCCGTCGCTGAAGGCGCCGGCGCCCCCCAGACCGCTGACGAGGTCGCAAGGGGAGCAAGGGGGACAGCTTATCCCCTCGCCGATGAAGGGGCAATCGCGGTCATCGATGTCCCTGCCCTTCTCCAGGAGCAGGACGCTCAGATTCGAGGCCTGACACAATTCTAAGGCGGCGAAGATGCCCGCCGGCCCGCCGCCGACGATGATGACATCGTATTTATCGGACAATTCTCTACTCCCTGCTTATTGTACCTGAGGCTTTGTAGGTTGTCAAAAGAATAGCCGGGCCAGAAGGCTCCAGCCTGGCTATATACAAAAGTTTTCAACAATTGCTATTCGGTGAAGGAGGAAGGCTAACCGAGCACGCATGCCTCTTCGCAGAAGTCATCGGCCGATGAACGATACTTGAGCACTTGCCAGCTCAGATTCGGGTTGAGCTGCTTGACCACCGTATCCATAAATCGTAAAGGGCCAGCGCGGCAAAAGCTCTCGGCATCCATCCCCAGCATCTGGGCGGCCTCATAGACCGAGCACTGGCCGCACTTGACTACAGCCCTCTGGGAACTTTCTTCTATCACTTGGAGGGCAATACCAAGACTTTCGGGAACGGTTCGTGCCAGCGCGCCCGCTGTTTTGGCATCGCATTCCTTGATCCCCGCTTGCTGTTTCATGATCTGGCCCTGCATGACGCCCATGCCCTCGCACATCTTGGTCAGCAAGCCCATAGCCTGTTCCATGCCGATCTCCTGAGCAACTGTGCCCAAGTATGCATCAAACAACATCATCGCAGTCCTGGCACCATTAAAGACATCTTCCCTCGCCATGTCGATTACCCCTTTCTTTGTTATTTATTGGCTATAGCTTCACATGCACTTTTCCTTGGTTCACCCTCTTTCCGCCTTGGCTGAGCCAAAGCCCTTTCCTTTGCTGCGTCCAATATACACCTTCAGAGCAAGATGTCAATAAGTTTTCAGCCCCCTTCGGCAAGCCGCCTCAGGATGTCCCAGAAGGCCCCGCGATAGCCATCCTTGATCGCCTGCACCAGTAGTTCATTCTGGTTGTAATTGTAGTTCTGATCGCCAGCCTCGGGAAAAGCGGTGAAGAAACGCTCATCGCCAGCGATGAGACGGCCTAGGTACTGCTGTGCATCTTCCCCCAGGGCTGAGGATAGGTAGAAGACCGGGGCAAAGAAATTCTCGTCGGCGGCGCCGTGGAGGTTGGGGTTTTGACCAATGGGGCCTTCCTTTCGTACCAGGGCTGCCAGCCTCGTTCCCGGGAAAACCCGGATGCCTAGGGCAGCCCCGACACGATTGGGGGAGAGCCGTTTCATCGTCTCGATGGTGTCGCGGAGCGAATTCACGGTCTCGCCCGGCCCGCCAAGGAGCAGGTCGTACATGAAGACCATGCCCTGGCGGTGGCAAATCTGGGCAGTGCGCTCCAGGTCATCGATGGTGAAGTCCCGGCCCAGGGCACGGAGCATCCGGTCGCTGGCGCTATCGACGCCGAAGTTAATGCCGGCGCACCCGGCTCTTTTGAACTGGATGGCAAGCTCATTGCTGAAGGGAACGGGGCTACAATAGGCGTACCATTTGACTCCGGTGCCAAGCCCTCTTTTGATAATTTCAAGGCACACCGCCTCGGCATGAGAGGGAGGAAGATTGAACTCGCTATCGCAGAAGTGGAGATGGTCGATCCCCATCTCGAGGAGAGCCTCGATCTCATCGCCAACGCTCTTCGGTGAGCGCAGGCGAATTCGCTTGCCCTTGCCCAGGGGGTCGGCGCAATAAATGCATCGCTTGGGGCAGCCCCGCTTGGTCTCGATACTGCCCATGCCCCCCTCGCCGAAGTAGCGGCGATTGTCCACGGTGTTTCTTTCTGGAGTCGGCATGTTTCTTAAATCGACGTATCTCGCAGGATTGCGACCAAATCCCTTTTTCGCCCGATATACTATGCCGGGTACATCGAGGTAATCTTCTTTGGCTATGATTTTTTCGACCAGCATAGGAAGCGAGTATTCCCCCTCGCCCCAGATTCCGAGGTCGAGGTCGCAGTACTCCAGAATGGCCTCGGGCATGATAGAGAACCCCGACCCGCCGAGGATCAGGGGCGCTGAGGTATGCGACTTAAGCCGGTCGGCTATCTCTTTGAGCCTGGGGACGAAGAAATCTTGTCCGGCGAAGTGGGTGTCGTCTGTATTGCGCAGGGTGAGGGCGATGGCGGAAATGCTGTTTGAGGCGAAATATCGGTCGATCTCCTGGGCGAAGTCCTCGGAGAAGCAGAGGTCGAGGAGGTCAACCTCAAAGCCTTTTATGGTGGAGGCCAGGTAGTCCAGCGCCAGGGGCGCTACCGGCGGCTTCATCTGGTTGGGGTTAACCAGGAGCACCCTTTCCACGTCGCTCCTTAACAGCCCGCCCTGTAGCGTGTGTGCTCTACCAGCCTGCCCAGGGCCATGGCAGCCCTTCTGCCATCGGGGTACACAGCCATTCCCTTTGCCGGCGCGATGGGCATCAGGCCCATACCAATGAAGGCAGCGGGCTTATTCACCCCTTTCACCGCCTCAGCCACCTTGTCTCCGAAGTCGGGTAGCCAACTGCCACCGATGATGAGCAACAAATCAACCCCTTTGTCTTCCCCCAGCGCCTTTATGGAATCTAGATACCACTGCGGGGCAAACCCTGAACCCATCCCCAGGTCGATGGGGTTATCGGTGCTGGTGCCCACAGGGGGGATGACCTCAGCAATCTTTCTTCTGGTATGTTCGGTTAGCTCGGCAAGCTCCAAGCCGGCTTCTATGCAGGCGTCTGAGGCGGCTACCGCTGGCCCGCCGGGCCCAGAGACAATAGCAACCCGCTTCCCCTCAGGGACCGGGAGGTAGTAAAAAGCCTGAAGGTAGTCAAGTAATTCCTCAGCGCTTTGAGCGCTGATAATGCCCGTTTGGGTAAATAGAGCCCTCCAGACCTGGTTCGATCCAGAGAGGGCGCCGGTGTGGGAAGCGGCGGCCCTGGCACCCCGATCCGTGCTACCCCCCTTCCAGACGATTATGGGCTTTTCCTTTGAGATAGAGCGGGCAAGCTGGCAGAACCTCCTGCCATCCTTGACCCCCTCCAAATAAGCGATGATCATCTTCGTTTCGGGGTCCTGACCAAAGTATTCCAGGAAATCCACGGCATTGAGGTCACATTCATTGCCACTGCTTACCACCTTACTGAACCTAATCCCCTGAGCCATGGCTGTCATGGGGAGCACCGCAGAAAGGGAGCCGCTGTGGGAGATCATGGCAACGGTGCCGCTTTCCCTTGATAGCCCGGTGAAATGCGTTACCCGCGATGCGGGGCAATATATGCCCTGACAGTTTGGCCCTATAATACGGGTGTGACCACGATGAGCGATGTCTACGATCTCCCGCTCCAATTTCCGGCCCTCGTCTCCCTTCTCTCCAAAGCCAGCGGTAAAGATCACCAGCCCCTTAACCCCCTTCTCGGCGCATTCCCCTACTATCCCGGGCACCGTATCCACGGGGGAAACCACCACCGCCAGATCCACCTCCCCCGGGATGTCTTTCACCCTGGGATATACATTGATCCCCAGAACCTCCTTTTCACTGGGGTGCACCACATAGAGCCTTTCAAATCCCATCTGAACGAAGCCATCCAGGAAAAAGCGGCCGAAATTCCCCTCCCTATTGGAGGCTCCAACGACCGCTACCCCCCTTGGATAGAAGATGGGCTCCAGCTCAGCGAGAATCCCTTGCTTCACATTACCGCCTAAAGCGCCTTTTGCAAGCTCTTCAACAGTTCCTCGGCGTGTTTTTCCTCTTCCTCCCTCAATATCTTGATCTTCTCCGCCGAGTATCCCAGGAGTCCAGCGAGTATCTCTTCGTTATGCTGTCCCATGGTGGGAGGAGCTGTATATTCCGGTTGCACGCTGGTCATCTTGAAGGGGTTGCCTATATGTCTTATCTTGCCGCCTAATGGGTGCTCCATCTCCACAATCATCTCATTGTGGGTAATCTGGGGGTCTACGACGGCCTTATCAATGGTATTGACCGGACCAACGGGTAGGTCATCTACATACATAACCTCTAGCCAATCCTCCGCCCTTTCCTTGGCCAGTGCCTCCTCGATTATGGAGTCCAACTCCTCTCTGTTTCTCACCCGATCACTGAGCTCCTTGAACCTAGGGTCGTCGATGGTGTGCTCAATGCCCAAAGTGCGTGCCGCCCTTGGCCAGGCAGGACCGATGACCAGATAGCCCTCCTTGGTATTATAGGCTCGGAAGGGGACCAGGGAGAGATGCCCGGACCCCATCCTATGCGGCACAATCCCGGAGCAGAAGTAGTATTGGATTTGATAGGTCAGGTTATAGATGCAGGCATCCAGAAGGTTGGCTTCAACCATTTGGCCTACCCCAGTACGCTCTCGCTCATAAAGGGCTGCCAGAACCCCCTGGACAGCGAAACTGGCTGCCATCATATCGGCCATTGGGGGGCCGGGCCTCGTCGGCGGGCCATCCGGCTCCCCAGTAATGCTCATCACCCCACTGATGGCCAGGGCAACCAGGTCGAAGGAGGGGCGATCACGATAAGGGCCGGAGGAGCCGAAGCCGGTAACAGAGCAACAGACGATTGCTGGGTTGATCTTCTTCAGGGTATCATAGTCGGCACCGAGCTTCTCCATGACCCCGGGCCTGAAGTTGTCCCAAACAACATCCGATATCTTTACCAGGTCATAGAAGGTATCGACCCCTGTTTTTGTCGCTAGGTCCAGAACCAGGCTTTTCTTGTTTCTGTTAAAAGCCATGAAATAGTAGCTCTGCCCCTCATGGCACGCCTCATTCAGCCCGATAATTCTATTCATGTCCCCGCCGGGCGGCTCAATATGAATTACCTCGGCACCTAAGTCCGCCAGGATCATGGCCCCATAGGGACCGGCGATGGCGCGCGATACATCGAGAACCCTGATCCCCGATAGTGGCCCCTTCATCTCCCCTCCTTTTTTCGAGCTATACGATGTGACAGGTCGTAGAGCTTTTTCGAACTATAGGCTATGGTGATTATCCCGATGCGGCTTTCGCTGTCTAATGCTTTGCATGGAATCCCTTTTTACCTTTTACCGCAACAGGTCCATAAGTTTGCAGACATTTTCGAGGTCCTCAAAGTGGGATACCATGTCGAAGGAGTTCTGGGTGTCCTCTGGCGAGAGCACAATTCCGGCGCAGTCCCGATACTTAGCCGCCAGCTCCTCGTCGGTCAGCGGGTTCTGGGGGTCGCCCTTGGGGCTAGCTACCTCATGGCACAGGTCCCGGCCATCTTTGAGCCTGATGGTGACCGCCTCATTGAAAGAAGTCCCCTCAGGATGGACAAGCTTCACCCTTTTGAGCAGTTCCTGAGCCTTAGGGTCGAGCACCTTTTCATCGGTGAACTGATTTAGGCCCACCTGCCCATCGAGAAGGGCGATGGCCATACAGTACTGCATGCTGAACTTCCCCTCCAGAGCGGCCCTGGGTTGGGAGTGGATCAATACCTGGGGCAGAAACTCAGAGGTTCTACATTCCACCAGTTCCACATCCTCGGCCCTGATGCCATATTCTCTAATCAGGTATAAGATGGCATCGATACAGCGGTGGGTTAAGTAACAGCAGGGATAGGGCTTCATACTCACCCCTGGGGAGAGGATGTCGAAGGGGGCGCCCAGCCCCTCGGCGGCCTTGGCGCTGTCATGTTGGGCACCACCGCTGAAGAGCTTACAGAAGCCCATGGGGCTCTCCAGGATAGCCTCGTCTGCGGTAAATCCCTTCTTCGCCATTAGGGCGGCCACCGTCCCGTTCCTGGCAGCGCTTCCGGCATGGAAGGGCTTGGTCATGGTGCCGAAATTCTGCCTTGTGCCCCCGGCCAGGGAAGCGGCAATGCCCAGAGCCATCTTGGTCTGATGGGCATTGAGTCTGAGCATGTTTGCTACCGCAGCCGCCGCACCCATCGTACCCAGGGTGACGGTGGCATGCCAGCCCCAGCCATAATGCCCCAGACCGATGGCGGCCCCTAGCTTGGCTGCAACCTCAAACCCTACGATATAACCCGCCAGAGGCTCCCTTCCTGAGAATTTTTCACGCTCCCCGATAGCGAGAACGGCGGGGAGGAGGGCTACCGTGGGGTGGCCCAGCCAGTTCACGGCGACATCGTCATAGTCTAGGGCATGGCCCATGGTGCCGTTGGCCAGTGCCGCTTGGGGGGTGGATGTCTTGAAGCCGCCGCCGATAACCGAAGCTTCAGGGGTGCCCCCCATCTCTTTAACGTATTCGGTGGCGATCATGCCCGAAGCCTCCGCGGTGCCGGCCAGGATACAACCTAAGCCATCGAGGATCGACCTCTTGGCAAGTTTGACTACCTCCCGGGGGATCTGCTCATAACCGGTCTCCACTATGAAATTGGCGGCTATCTCCGTCGGGCCCATCTTCCTCTCCTTGAGCGCTAGTCTTCACTCTCCAGTTCAGCAAGCCAGGTCTGAAGCAGGCTCTTGTTGGTCAGAATCTCCATAGAAGCAGAATACGGGTCGATCTCCCCTTCCTCCACCCTTTCCAGGCATTTCATGAGCTGCCCATCCTTCTCCACCAGCTCTAGAAGCCGCGCCCTAATCCTTTGTTCGATGGTTTGAACAAACTCCGCCTTCCTCTGCTCCTGGCGGTGAAGGGAGAGTTGTCCCGCTTTCTGAATAGCCTCTCGATGCTTTTCTATCTCCCGATATAGGTCTTCTATGCCGATGTCGTTAACTGCCTGGGTGGTAAGCACTGGGACCTGCCACCAGTCGTGCTTGGGGTTCATGCGGAGCATCTGCTCCAGCTCCACGACTAGATAGTCGGCTCCCTCCCGGTCAGCCTTGTTGACCACAAATATATCCGCGATCTCCAGAAGCCCGGCCTTCATCGTCTGGATGGCATCCCCGGCCTCGGGGACCAGAACCACCACTGTGGTGTCCACAGCATCCATAATATCGAGCTCCGTCTGCCCCACGCCCACCGTTTCCACCAGAACGAAGTCCTTGCCAAAGGCGTCCATGAGCTTGAGCACCCCGCGCACTGTTCGAGGAAGCCCTCCTCTGCTGTCCCTGGTTGCCATACTGCGGATAAAAACGCCCTCGTCCAGGTAGTGCTGCTGCATCCGGATGCGATCGCCGAGCACGGCACCGCCGGAAAAGGGGCTGCTGGGGTCGCAACCGACGATCCCTACTGAAGAGTCACTTTTCCTCATCAGCGCAGTTAGTCTGTCCACCACGGTGCTCTTGCCCCCTCCAGGAGGGCCGGTAATGCCAACAAAATAGGCATTCCCCAGACGGGGGTAGATAAGGCTCATTATCTGGGGAACCTCAGGAGCCTCCCTTTCCACTATCGTGATCAACCGTGCTAGAGACTGATCACTACCGACAAGCATCTTCTCAACTAGTTCCATTATTTCCTCTTCGTATTCTCTCTAATGTAACTGGCGATCTCCTTAATCGATGTCCCGGGACCGAAGATAGCGCCAACCCCTTTCTCCTCTAGGAAGGCGATGTCCTCCTTGGGGATAATGCCCCCGCCAATGACGAGCATATCCTCCACCCCATTAGCCTTCAGCTGCTCCACCACTTCTGGGAAGAGGTAGCGGTGAGCTCCAGAGAGGCAGCTTAGTCCCACCACATCGACATCCTCTTGAATCGCCGCCTGCACTATCTTTTCCGGGGTTTGCCGCAGCCCGGTGTAGATCACCTCCATCCCCTCATCCCTTAACCCCAGGGTCAACACCCGAGCCCCCCGGTCATGACCATCGAGACCAGGCTTTGCCATTAATACCCTGATCCTCCTCTCGTCAGCCATAGAGCCTCCTCTTTTCGAGCGTTAGGGCTATTTTAGATATTTCGCGTTTCGTCTATCGATAGGTATTCACAGATCAAGGCTTTTACGCCGTCACATTATATGCCTCGTATTCACCAAAGACCTCTCGAAGCACATTACAGATCTCGCCAATGGTTGCATAGGCCTTGACCGCCTCCATGATAGGGGGGATTAGATTTCCTCCTTCATCCTTGGCCTCCTCGCGCAATCGCCTCAAGGTCGCCTGGACCTGCCCGTCGTCCCGCTCTTTTTTCACCTGTGCCAGGCTCTTAAGCTGCTTCTCCTCAGCCTCAGCCCGCTTCTTGGGGTCATAGGGGTGCTCCACAAGTCGGCTGGTGAGCACTTCCAGCTCCTGCTCCCCGGTAAATCTATTTACCCCCACGATCACCCTCTCCCCGGTCTCCACCTCCTTCTGATACTGATAGGCACTCCTGGCGATCTCCCGCTGCATGTAGCCCTTTTCAATGGCATCGACAGCCCCACCCATGGCGTCGATCTTGTTGATGATCCCCCAAATCTGCTCCTCGGCCTCATCGGTCAACGACTCAACATAGTAGGAGCCAGCAAAGGGGTCGATAACATCGGCCAGTTTGGCCTCAAACTGCATAATCCTCCCCGCATCAAGGGATAGCTGCTGTGCTTCCAGGCTATGCCCCAGCCCCATAGGCTCGTCATACGGGACTCCGCCAAAAGGAGGGGCACCGGACATAGCATTGCCGATGCCGGTGACCACACAACGGGCTATATTGTTGAGCGGCCGCTGTGCTGTCAGCGTGTGCGTGGGAATGCCCATGCCACCGGCGCCACGCAGCATCCAGCTTCGAGGGTTCTTGGCTCCGAACCTTTCCTTCATGATCTTGGCCCAAATCCTACGCCCGGCTCTGGCCCGCGCGATCTCCTTAAAGAAATCCATGCCGGTGCTCCAAACCAGAAAGGTGAATCGGCGCATGAAGGTATCAACGTCTAACCCAGCATCTATCCCCAGTTGCACATAGGCGATAGCATTGGACAGAGTAAAGCCCACCATCTGGACCGGGGTGGCACCCGCCTCCCTTATATGATAGCCACAGATGCTAATGGGATTCATCGAAAGCACATGCTCCGTACAATAAGTGATAGTGTCCCGGACCATCCTCATCGAGGGCTTGGGCGGGAAGACATAGGTTCCCCGGGCGGCAAATTCCTTCAAGATGTCATTTTGGGGGGTCCCCCTGAGCTTATCAAGGGGTATGCCTCGCTTCTCCGCCAGCGTAAAATACATCGCCAGTATGACATTGCAGGGTGCGTTTATGGTAAAATTGGAGGCGATCTTATCCAGGTCGTGATCGCCGACAAAGGCCTCGTAGAGCAGCTCGAAATCCCTCAGCGTGTCAACCGATACCCCTGTCTTTCCCACCTCGCCTCGGGCCATAGTGGAATCGGAGTCGTAGCCACACTGTGTCGGCAGATCGAAGGCGATATTGGGGCCTCCTCGCCGGCCATAAGCACTCCTCATGTAGTTATAGTAGTCCCTGGTATCCTCCGCCGTCCCGTATCCAGAATAGCTGCTGGCCCTTACCAGGAGAGAGCTGACACCGCCCCTGACCCTCAGTTCCGGGACCAAGCTGGGATATTCCGCTGCGGTGAACGGATATTCACCGGGGAATCCCACCTTGTCCAGGAAATCGAAATCCCTCAAGTCGGTGGGGGTGTAGAATTTAGTGGGGCTTTCCTTCAAGCCAAACCTCTCCAGGGATTTTTTGAGCGTCCCCTCCTCCCATTCCTTCCTCTTCCTCTCGATTTCCTCTATCCTGTCCTTATCAAACATGCCTACCTCCTCAGCAACCACAAGCACAGTCCTTGTCGGAAATAAACTATATCACTGCCCTTTTCACGTGTCAAGGAAACTGGTGGGGTATGCTAGTGGGAAAGGGATGGCGTCTTTAGCATGTAGTCGCCGTTCTCGGTGGGGAAGACTTCCTTAAGGGGTAAGGTTTGTCCTCTCTGGATGGCGGTGAAGCCATACCTGCTGCGGATGCGGTCGATAACCCGGTCCAGGCGCTCCCAGCGCTCCATAGAGGAATTCAGCAGGCTGAGCTGCCTCTCATCACCGATCAGGCTCGATACCCCAATGCCAATAAGGCGCACCAATTGCCGCCTTTGTGAGAGCGCTCCCTCCAAGAGCTTAATCCCGACATCGAAGATCGCCTCGTCGGAATTTGTAGACTCCCTCAGTGTGCGATTGCGGGTAATGGAGTCGAAATCGGCATATTTGAGCTTTAGCGTGACGCACCTGGCTCTTCTCCCCCCGCGGCGCAGTTCTGTGCCTACCCTTTCACTGAGGTAATGCAGAACCGCCTTGAGGAAGGGCATGTCTAGGGTATCCTCGATGAAGGTTGTTTCCCTACTTATCGATTTGGCAGCTTGAGGGGGCTCAATCCCCCTTTGGTCAATGCCCATAGCATAGCGATAGATCACCTGCCCAAGGGCGCCAAAATTATCCTTCAAAATGGAGGCTGGCACACTGGCGAGCTGTCCGACGGTGATGATCCCCATCCCCTTCAGCGCTCTCTCCGTCTTTGGTCCCACGCAGGGGAGACTGGCGATGGGCAGTGGGGCTAGAAAAAGGCGCTCCTCCTCAGGCTGCACCTCAAGCAATCCATCTGGCTTTGCTAGGTTAGAGGCGACCTTGGCCACCAATTTAGAGCTGGCAATGCCAACAGAGGCGGTGATCCCTATCTCGCTCTTTATCCTCTGTTGTAGTAGTAGCGCCGTCTCCAGAGTAGCGCCGTAGAGGGGCTCGAAGCCGGTAAGGTCGAGATATGCCTCGTCGATGCCCGCAGGCTCAAGCTGAGGGGTGAACTCGGCGAGGATGGCCATAAATCTTGATGAGGCCGCCCGGTAGCGATGGAAGCTGCCTTTGAGGAAAATGGCCCCGGGGCAGAGGCGCTGGGCCGCCTTCAGAGGCATGCCGGCGTAAATTCCATAGGCCCTGGCCTCGTAGGATGCGGAGGCCACCACACCGCGAGAGCCTGGCTCACCACCAACAATCACAGGCTTCTCCCTGAGTACTGGATTCAGCGCCTGCTCCACGGATACAAAAAATGCATCGAGGTCAACATGCAGGATTCTTCGCCCTTTATGGTACATATGTTCTAATTATAATTTAAGCAAGTCACCTTGTCAAGAGGCTTGCCAAAGAAATATTGATTTACATATGACAAACAGGTATACTGTTGGGAAAAAGAGGAGGCTTTACGGTGGAAGAGGAAGTCGGCATGGTAAGCGATTTCTTCGCCAGGCCAGTGGTGGCAGGGATCGATCTCACCGCCCCGCTCAAGGTTGGGGATAAGATCTGCATCAGAGGACACACCACGGATATCGAGCTTATCGTCGAGTCCATGCAAATCCAGAATGCGGACGTTAACGAAGCAAAGGCGGGAGATGTAGTCGGGATCAAGGTCCCAGACCGGGTGAGGCGAGGGGACCGGATCTACAAGGTTACTGAGTAATAGCCCGCATCAGGTTTGCCATCTCGATAGCGCTTACCGCCGCCTGAAAGCCGGCGTTGCCCAGCTTCGTCCCCGCTCGCTCGATGGCCTGCTCCAGGGTATCGGCGGTGACCACACCATAGATAACCGGCACCCCGGTCTCCAGGCCTACATTAGCAATCCCCTTGGTTACCTCGGCGGCAATATATTCAAAGTGGGGCGTTCCACCCCTTACTACAGCGCCGAGACATATGATCGCAGAATACTTCCCTGTTTGTGCCATTTTCTTTGCGATTAAGGGGATCTCAAAGGAGCCCGGGGTCCAGGCGAGCTCGACGTCATCTTCCCTGACTCCGTGGCGCGCTAGAGCGTCCTGGGCACCCTCTAAAAGCCTTGCCGTGATGAACTCATTGAATCGGGAGATAACAACCCCGAATTTCAGCCCCTCGCCAAGAAGCGTCCCTTCGTAGCTTTTGCTCAATATTCCCTCCTTATTTACAGCCTATCCCAATTTGCAGGGGTAGAGATATGAGCCAAATGGAGCCCTACTCCATAAATAGCTTCAGCTCTGTCACCATCTCCTCCAAGCCCGATAAACCCGTAAGTGACGCTATGCACAACCAGGGCTTCTCTCCCACCACTTTCAAGGGGCCATGCTCGACCCCCTCAGGAAAGATCATGTAAGTTCTAGGGCCATAGACCTTCCCCTTTAATTCAAATTCGCCTTCCAACGTATAGTTATGTTCTACGGAGGGATGTGCATGGGCGGGAAATTCCACCCCGGGATCAAATCGCACCAACCAGAACCAGGATTCGGTCTCCTTGTACGGCCCCAGTATCTTTACCGCCACACTGGGCATGCTCGCTGGGCTGGTCAATTCTATATCCTTCTCGTTCCCGATGATCTCTGGCGTTTTACACCTCCTTTTTTGTTTATGCCGCTAGCCTTTAGTGTCCTCCACCTCCAGAAGGTGTCCCATCTTCTGATGCTTGGTCTCAAGGTAGCGGATGTTGAGCGGGTTGGGCTTGGCGATTATGGGTAAAGTCTCCACCACTCTGAGCCCGTAGCCCTCAAGCCCGACTACCTTTTTCGGGTTGTTGGTTAAAAGCCTGATGTCCTTAAGTCCGAGATCGGCCAGTATCTGGGCCCCGATGCCGTAGTCGCGAAGGTCAGCCGGGAAGCCCAGCGATTCATTGGCCTCTACAGTATCCAGCCCCTGATCCTGGAGGGCATAGGCAGCGATCTTGTTATGAAGCCCGATGCCCCTCCCTTCTTGCCTCATATAGAGAAAAACGCCCCTTTCTTCATTGGCAATGGCCTGCATGGCGAGGGCGATCTGGTCGCCGCAGTCGCACCTCAGGCTACCAAATACATCCCCGGTTAGGCACTCGCTATGCACCCGCACCAGCACCGGCGCATCCCCCGATATGTCGCCTCTTACCAGGGCCACATGCTCATCGGGGTCGATGGTGCTCTTATAGGTGATGGCTACAAACTCACCATACATGGTGGGTAGATTGGCCTGAGCCATCCTGTGCACCAGCTTTTCATGGTGCCTCCTATAGGCGATGAGGTCGGAGATGGCCACGATCTTAATTCCGTGTTCCTCCGCTGTGGCCTCAAGCTGAGGTAAGAGGGCCATAGTGCCATCCTCGCTCATGATTTCACAGATAACGCCCGCGGGGTATAGCCCGGCGAGCCTTGCTAGGTCAACTATCGCTTCAGTATGCCCGGCTCTAACCAGCACCCCCCCTTCCCTGGCCCGTAGTGGAAAGGTATGACCGGGGCGGGCCAGGTCCTCTGGCTTGGTGGTCGGATCGAGCACCGCTTTAATAGTAGCCGCTCGATCGTATGCAGAGATGCCCGTACTAACCCGGTGTTTGGCCTCGATGGATACGGTGAACGCTGTTCCATGCTTAGACGTGTTATCCCCAACCATCATCGGGATATTCAGTTCATCCAACCTCTCGCCGATGACGGGCATACAGATGAGGCCACGGCCGTATTTGGCCATGAAGTTGATCGCCTCTGGGGTGACCTTCTCGGCTGCCATGACCAGGTCGCCTTCGTTCTCACGATCCTCGTCATCGACGATGATCAGGAACTTCCCCGTCTTTATGTCTTCGATCGCCTCCGCTATCGTTGCCAGCGCCACCATTATCCTCCTCCAAGCTAGCTTGTCAGGAAGCCGTGCTCGGCCAGGAACTCCATCGTTATCGCTGAGCCGCCCCCATGCAGTCGCTCCACATACTTGGCGATGATATCCACCTCTAAATTTACCACATCTCCTGCTTTCCTGCCACTAAGGTTAGTATTTTCAGTAGTATAGCCAACTAGCGAGACTGTAAAGGAAGTAGCGTCACATTCGACCACGGTGAGGCTTACACCATCGACGGCGATAAAGCCCTTTCGAACTATATACCTCATTATCTCTTTAGGCGCTTCAAACCTTAGAAGATAAGCCTCACCTTCTCGTGTTGCCGAGACAACCCTTCCCGTATCGTCGACATGCCCCTGGACGAAGTGGCCGCCGAAGCGACCGCCTACGGCCAGGGGGCGCTCCAGGTTCACCCCGTCCCCAGGTCGAAGAAGCCCCAGGTTGGTGCGCCTCAGGGTCTCGGGCATAACATCAACGGAGAAGGAATCGGACGAAAGCTCGGTTACAGTGAGGCAGGCCCCGTTCACCGCGATGCTATCGCCCTTTTTCGTATCCTCGAGCACCTTTGTGGCGGCGATGACGAGTCTCCCCGGAAGGGCCGACCTTACGCTGCCTACCTCCTCGATAATTCCAGTGAACATCTTTCGCCCTTATGGCGGGAATTCCCCGAGCCTCTATTTCTCCTCGAAATCCTGATAATACCTGCTGGCCGTGGGCTCAACCTGCCCCTGATACTTGCTGCCCAGGCCTTCGTCCCCATAGAGCTTCTCAGCAGCCGAGGTGAGGCGAAGAAAGGATATCTGCCCGATCTTCATCCCATAGTAGAGGGTCACCGGCAGCTTGGCCACGTTGGAGAGCTCAAGCGTCAAGTGCCCCTGCCAGCCGGGGTCAACATAGCCGGCGGTGGAGTGAATCAGAAGCCCGATCCGCCCCAGCGAGCTCTTCCCCTCTAGCCTGCCCACGATGTCATTGGGAAGAGTGATCGACTCAAGCGTACTCGCCAGTACGAACTCCCCGGACTGTAAAAAGAATGGCCTATCATCATCCAGCTCCACCAATTCAGTTAGACCCTCGAGATTTTGCTTTATGTCAATATAAAAGGGCGAACGCCAGCTGCGAAAAACAAGAAGCTTTCTATCAAGGTGGACATCGACACTAGCGGGCTGGATGCAGCTTTGATCTTGAGGCTCGATAATAATCCTCCCCTTTGCCAGCTCCTCCTTGATCGTTCGGTCGCTTAATACCATGCCGACTCCCTTTTTTCGAATTCTATCATCTCACCTAGTAAAGTGCAACATAAAAAGGAGGGCCCCGATCATCGAAGCCCTCCTCAGGTCGGCTGGTCGTCTTACTGGATGGCAAAGGCCATCTGAACCGTGAGGGTGATCTCAGTCTCTCCTGGGCTAATGGGGGTAGTGGGAACTGAGCCGCCTTCAAGCATCGCCATACTATAATCGCGGTAGATAGGGACAAAGACACCGCTCTCGGAGATGTAGAATGGCTTTCCTAGCTGGATGCCGGAGAGGCCAGCCAATTGCTGGGCCTTGGCCATTGCATCGGCTACCGCCTCAGTTCGCGCCTCAGCGTAGTACTGCGACAGATCGTCAACGGTGAAGCTCACCCCCTGGATCCGGATCAGGTCTCCTCCTGCCTTAGCTACGGCATCGATAATGGGGCCGGTGGCCTCCACATCCCTTATCTTGACAGTCACCATGTTGGTTACCCGGTAGCCGAGCAAGAGCTCATAGCCTCCGTCCAGCCACCTCCTAACCGGATAAATATTGAACCACTGGGTCTTAATGTCCTTCTCGGCGACCCCACTGGCGCGCAGCGTGGCGATCACCTGATCCATAGCCACAGCGGCTTCATCCATCGCCTCCTCCACAGTCGGTGCCTGAGCCTCGACGCCTAAGGTGAGGATGGCGACATCGGGGACTACAGTTACCTTGCCCTGACCGCTGACCCATATCCCCATCCACTGCGAGTTGTAGTTCAGCTGCAAATCTGATGCACTTTGTGGGCTTGATTCATAGGGCAAAGTAGCAGAGGCATCTGCATCTCCCGATGAAACACAGCCTACCGCTCCAAGTAGTGCAACCGCAGCAAGCAAACCGACCACCATTAAAAGACCCTTTTTCATGCTAAGCCTCCTTCCTTCGTCTATACCGCATATAACCGACCGCGGTGACGGCAACTAACGATGCTAAGCCGATGACCGCCAACCTCTTTCTCATTTACCCCCCTTTCTCTAAGCCTCGGCTTCCGTTATTTGAATCTTAATCCCAGTCACCGGGTGATCACCTCCTGCTCTATCATATCCCACATATCGTCTATAGTCGCTTCGGTGACATTGCCCTCCTGAACCACGATCCGCGCCGTGTGGGGGGTTATGACCTGAGCCAGTGCTTGCCCCGACCGATCGCCGTAACCGGCGTGGCGGCACTGAAACTCAAACTCAAAAGCCCAATAGTAGGGGCACCCCAGTCTTTCGGTCTCCAACAGCCTCAGGGTATCGGCCATGCCATCAAAGGTGAAGGTCGGGCTGCTTGTCAGATAGCCTTCAGCTATCACACTGCTCAGCTTCTCGGCCGGATCCCCTCGACTCAAGGCATAGCCCAGCGTCGCCGAAAGGGCGAGTAACAGAACCAAAGCGATGACTATAAACAACCACTTCTTCATTTGATCGCCTATCCCTCTGGGATCAACTCCTTAAGGCCGTTTCACCCAGTCTCCTCCTTCTATGCCACAAGATCGCCGTCGTCCCACCTAATACCACCACTACCCCCACCAGGGCCAGCTCGAGCTGGCGAAGCGGCCAGGTATATCCTTCAGCCTCTGCAGGCGCTAGCTCATTATCCAAGCCTTCCCCTCCAAGAGGCGCTGGCGTCGTAGCGTTATCCTGCTGGGCGAGCCTGTCCTCAACAGGTGCGGCCTCAAAGAGATTGATGGCATCGACCACGAAGAGAAATGCTAGGAATACTACGGCGACGGCTGTGGCGGCGCGTAGCGCCCCAAAGGCAACGGCACGCCTTTTCGGTGCTACTTCAGCGATGGTGAAGTAACGCGGCGGCGAGACCATGGGCACCCGATGAAGCAGGTCTACCGTTGCCCTGAGCGACTCAAGTTGACAACGGCAGGCATCACACCGCTCAATGTGGCCTTCTAGCCTCTCCCTATCCGGGGAGCTAAGCTGCCCGTCGATATATGGGGAGAGCATCCCCTCTAGCTTTTGGCACTCGCTCTTTCTCTTAAACATCTATCTATTTATAAAGACGAAATCTTTATGGAAAAAGTTCCCGATACTGCTCCAGATGATGGCGTAGCCTCGCCCTCCCTCGGCTGAGTCTGGACTTCACCGTACCCAGAGAGCTACCGGTGGCCCGGGCGATCTCATCATAATCGAAGCCCAGGATATCGCGAAGAATGACTGCCAGCCGCTGGTCGGCGGGGAGAACCGACAAAGCCCTCCTGATCTCCGCACCCAGCTCCTGGCTCATGGCATACTCCTCCGGGGACAGGGAGCGCCGGTCCAATTCGAGCTCAAGGGGCAAGGCGTCTAGCGATGTGGTAGGGCGACGGCGAAGTGAGCGAAGCTGATCATGGCACGCATTGGCCGCAATGCGAAACAGCCATGCCCTGAAACTGCCACCCCTGAACTTGCCTATACCCTTAAAAGCGGAGATAAAGGCGTCTTGCGTGGCATCCTCAGCGGCCTGAGCGTTGCCCAGCATCCTCAGAGAAAGGTTATAAACCTCTCTTTGGTGCCTCTCTACAAGCTGATTAAAACAGTCGACGTCGCCCCGTCTACTGCGCTCGATAAGCTCATACTCTTCCACTAGGCACATTCTACCAGACATGGTCTCCTCCTCCAAGCAAAGTATCGACTGGAAGAGGTTCAATAGATAGGGTATAATAGAGGTAGGGAAACGGATGAGAGCCACACTTCGCGAGGTTGTGCTAACCCTCTTCCTGGCAATCTGCATCTTCCTTGCCGTGCAAATCACATTGGAGAGCTGTCAGGTAGAGGGCTACAGTATGGAGAATAGCCTCCTTGACGGGCAACGCCTGCTGGTAATTAAGGCGAACTATTGGTTTGGCGATCCCCAGCGGGGCGATGTGATTATCTTTCACTCCACTCAAGAGCAGGGCAAGAATCTCATCAAACGGGTGATCGCTTTGCCCGGGGAATGGGTGGAGATAAAGAATGGTATAGTATATATCACCGATACCGACGGCCATACCTTCCCATTGGACGAGCCATACATTGTAGGTACTAACGGGCCCTACCCTCGCACCCAAGTCCCTGACGACTCCTACTTCGTCCTCGGAGACAATCGCAACCATAGTAGCGATTCTCGTAAATGGGGATGGCTGCCAGGAGAGAACATCATCGGTGAGGCCTGGCTTTGCTACTGGCCGTTGGGCGATTGGCAGCTCCTACCCGACTACTCCTATGCCCAGGAATAGGAGCTCTCGGCCGGGGGTACAGCCCGTGGCTACTGGTTCGCCAAGGAGCCATTTCGCTCGATTCAGTATGCTGGGCGGATATGTCATTCTAAGGTAAGCGAAGAACCTGTGGGTGACTTGAAAGGAGCCCATTGTCACAAGAGGTAGAGGACATCTTTAGAGAGACAGGAGCGATCCTGGAGGGCCATTTCGAGCTGGCCTCAGGGCTGCACTCCGCTACCTATTGGGAGAAGTTCCGGGTGCTCAACAACCCGTATCATACCGAGCGTCTCTGCAAGCTGATCGCCCAGCACTTCGTGGGCGCAGGGGTCAAAGCGGTCGCCGGTCCTACATTGGGCGGCATGCTCATCGCCTTCGAGGTGGCGAGGCAATTGGGGGTCAGGAGCATCTATGCCGAGCCTGTCCTGAGCGGAGCCGAAGGGCGAGAGGGCCAGGGGAGAGACTTCAGGAGAGGGTTCTCCATTGCTCCTGGAGAAAGGGTCCTCGTTGTTGATGATGTATTGACCACTGGAACCTCGATACTTGAAGTGATGAAGGCGGTGGAGAGATATGGTGGCGAAATCGCAGGCGTGGGGGTGCTGATCGACCGCTCTCAAGGAATGGTTGACCTTGGCATTCCCCATTTCAGTTGTCATCGGGTTTCTATCCCAATGTACCCCCCTGAGGACTGCCCCTTATGTGCTCAGGGGATCCCCCTAACCAAGCCTGGCAGTAGCCCAAGGTAGCCATTGATTCTTCACTTTGCCCCGCCACAATAGCCCCGAAAAACTAAACCATCAATAGTTAGCGGTTTATTTTTGGTATGGCAATAAGGCAACTTTAACAGAACCTCTTGACATTCGTCTGCGGTCATTATATAATATAAGATAATTATAATAAATAATAGATTAATATATATAACTACACAGTTCTTAGTATATTATTCTCTAACGCTCGTTATCCAAAGCGGATCGGTGCCTATGGGAGCGGTGAGAAAGGACTGAAAAATCGTGAGGAGAGGAGGTTAAAGGGGAATGAAATGGAAGCGGGTAATCATGTCCCTGGCATTCTCGGCGCTTCTGGCATTAACGCTGGTAGCTTCTCTAAGAAAGAGGAACGCCCGTATTGCCGTCAGAAAGAGATGAAATGGGTGTCAGCTTTAATTCCACGGCGGCATGCCCAAAATAGAAAGAAGGTCAATCTTAAGAAGGCAATATAACGGTATCTGTCGTCTCACAAGTTCCCCATCCCGACCCCCTTCTTTCCCAGGAAGGGGGTCTTCATTTATCTGAAATTTGGGGTTAGAATAGTGTATATGAACGATTGGCGGCGCCAAGATCAAACAGGGTTAATATTTGATATTCAGAGGTTCTCCATCCACGATGGACCCGGTATTAGAACCACCGTCTTTATGAAAGGATGCCCCCTCCGGTGCCAGTGGTGCAGCAACCCAGAATCGATGAAGCCTTATCCAGAGATCATGACCTTTGATGTGAGATGTAACAAATGCTATAAATGCTTGGACGTTTGCTCCCTGGGGGCGATTGAGATCGGTGAAACGATAAAAATCGATAGAGCAAGCTGCAATCTCTGCATGGAGTGTATTCAGGTCTGTTACCCGGGGGCTATAAAGGTCGCAGGACAATATATGAGTGTCGAGGAAGTGATCGAGGAGGTGGAAAAGGATAGGTTGTTCTATCAAAACTCCGACGGGGGGGTAACCGTCTCGGGGGGCGAACCGCTATTTCAATGGGAATTCGTGGCCGCCCTTTTTAAAGAATGCCAGGAAAGACACCTTCATACTACTCTGGATACCACCGGATGTGCTAAGTGGTCGGCAATAGAAGAGGTGTTAAGATACACCAACCTGGTGCTTTACGATATTAAACACATGGATCCATTGAGGCACCGGGATAAGACAGGGCGCAGCAATGCCTTGATCCTCAACAATGCAAAGAAGGTGGCCCGGGAAGCTAGAACATGGCTCCGCTTCCCGGTAATCCCTGGCTACAATGATTCGGAGTCGCATATCAGGCAAATATCCGGATTTGGGTTAGCATGCCGGGTGGAAAAGGTTTGCCTCATTCCCTATCATAGGTGGGGAGAGGGGAAATATAAGAGGCTGGGGAAGAAGTATTTATTCGGCGGGACTGAGCCGCCCACCAGCGACCACATCGATGAGGTTAAAAGGACTATAGAATCCTATGGGTTAACAGTGACCATCGGCAATTAGAATGAAGATCCCTTCATAGCCTCTGTAGACCCTACCCCGACTAGTATCATTACTCACGGTTATAGCATATCCGCTGTCGACAACATCAGGGCCAATTGTTCCCCTTCTTGCCCAAGAGTAAAACCAAAGCTCGGCAGAGCACTGGGGGCGTTACCCGACTTTCATCATGTTGATGTGTATTGCGTTACAGTCTTGAATCACCTGAATGGGTGGAAAAACATTGACTTCGGAATAGCGGATGTGATAAATTGAATCCGCCTTTAAGGAAGTCTTGAAAGGAGAACGAACATGGCAAAGGGTGAGATAGTCATCAGTGAGATGCTTTGTAAGGGATGTGCTTATTGTGTGAAGTTTTGCTCCAGGGGCTGTATAGAGATAGCGGGGGACAAGTTCACTCCCCAGGGATACCTGTTGCCTAGCTTTATTAATCCTGAGAAATGTAATGCTTGCTGCGTTTGTGCCTGGATGTGTCCCGACTTTGCTATTGAGGTGTATAAATATGTGGAGGAGGAAGCCAAGGCTTAGGCGGGCAAACCCGGGTTCAAGTTGAACTCAGAAAGGAGGGGCTATGGCTTATAAGGTTGTTAACAGCACCCCTGTCGGGGCTATCCCTTCTCAGGAGGAAGTGCTGGCCAAGATCGGGGCTGAGATTATTGCGACCAAGATCGTCATGCCCAGTGAGGATCAGCTACTCGAGTATGTTCACGATGCCGATGCGGTGGTTACCCTTATAGAGCCGTTTACCAGAAAGGTCATGGAGAAACTGACCAATTGCAAGGTAATCGTGGCCATGTCGGTGGGTTATGAAAACATCGATGTTGACGCCGCCACAGACCATGGCATATGTGTCTGTAATGTGCCCGACTATTGCCTCGATGAGATGACGGATCATGCCATGGCATTGCTTCTCGCCTGCGCCCGGAAGATTGTGCAAATCAATAGTGGAATTAGGAAGGGAGAGGTGGCCTTCGCCGGGATGGGAGCGGCGCCAATATTTAGGCTCAGGGGACAGACCCTGGGCCTTGTCGGTTTTGGACGCATCCCTCGAACCCTTGTCCGCAAGGCCCAGGGCTTCGGGTTGAATGTCATCGTTCATGACCCCTATGTGCCTAAGGCTACTATGGAGGGCTACGATGTGGAGAAGGTGGGGAAGTTAGATGAGTTGCTGGAGCGCTCCGACTTGATCTCGGTGCATGCGGCGCTCACTAAAGAAAACAGGCACATGTTCGGGCTAGAACAGTTTAAGAAGATGAAGCCCACTGCCTATTTCATAAATACCGCCCGCGGCGGCCTGGTGGATGAAGAGGCCCTATACACCGCTCTTAGCGAGGGCATCATCGCCGGGGCCGGGCTGGACGTAACGGATCCAGAGATGAACCTGGAGAGCCCTCTGTTGACGCTGGATAATCTCATCTATACTGGCCATTCTGGCTTCTATTCGGAGTCAGCAACGCCCGAGTTGCTTCGCCGCCCTGCTGAATATATTGCTACTGTTTTACAGGGGAAATGGCCAGACGGGTGTATTAATCCCAAGGTAAGAGAAAAGTTCAATCAAAGGTGGGGTCAACTCAAATAATTATCGACTCGCTTTGCAGACGGTTCATGAGGTGAGCCGTTTTGCTCTCTAACGGATGGATGCCCATCGAGATATACAATATACAAAGAGATAGGGAGCGACAACATGAGCCTAACAGGGCTGTCTAGGGTGAGACAGCTGTATCAAAATCGAGGTAGCAGAGCTAAGGAGTTAAGGGGCGATGGCAGGAGGGTGATTGGGTATTTTTGTTGCTATACACCGGTGGAGATGATGACCGCGGCGGGTCTCGTTCCCTACAGAATTATGGGGAATATGAGAGAGCCGATAACCCAGGCTGATGCCTATCTGGAAACCATCATGTGCCCCTTCATACGCAGCTGCTTTGATATTGCGATGAAGGGGCACTATGATTTCCTCAATGGCCTGGTGGTGCCCCATACCTGCGATACCGTGGAAAGAATATATAATATCTGGAGGTATTATCACAAGCCTTCCTATTCCCACTTCATAAATGTCCCCCATATGGTGAAATATCCATCATCCTACAACTTCTTCAAGGCCGAGCTTGAGCTCTTCAAAAAAAGCCTTGAAGAATTCACCGGGATCGAGATCACCGCCCAAAGCCTTCGCCAGGCAATTGAACTCAACAATGAAAATAGAGCCATGCTTAGAAAGTTGTGTGATCTGCGGAGGGAGGCTCCGCCGCTCCTTTCAGGGACCGAGATGACCCAGACAGTGATCGCCGGGATGACTATCCCTGCGGAGGAATATCGAGCGCTGTTAGAGAGTGTTATCGACGAGGTTACCACGAGGCAGGAGCGCCCCGAGAGGAAACCAGCCCGCATACTTATTTACGGGGCGGAGATCGATGACACCGCCTTTATCGAACTAGTCGAGGAATCCGGGGCAAATGTGGTCATAGACGATCATTGTATGGGCACGAGACCCTATTGGCATGATGTGGAAGTGAACAAGGATCTGATAGGTGCCATCACTGCACGTTATCTGGAGATGATACGGTGCCCTCGCACCTATCGAAAGACACCGGGAACACACCAGGCAGACCTAGAGAACAGATTTGGCTATCTCAGGGACTTTGCCCAGGATTTTAATGTGAATGGCGTAATCATGTATGTGATACGATTCTGCGACACCCATGAGCTTGATGCCCCTAATGTAAGAGACTATCTGCAAGGATTGGGTCTGCCTGTTTTGCACCTGGAGGAGGACTACAGCACTGCGGCTATGGAACGGTTGAAGACAAGGGTTCAGGCCTTTACTGAGATGATTGGATGAAAGGGGGATAAGATGGAGAAGGGGCAGGGCGAAGAGAGCATCTTCAAAAAAAGAGGTCGTGAGATCAGGTCGACCCAGACCTCAAATGAGGCCTCTCAGCTTTTAAAAAAGATGTATATGCGGGGTGTAGAGTCCGCCCTGGAGGGGAAGCCGATAGCATGGGTCATGGTGGGATGCCTTGCCGAGGAGCTCCTCCAGGCAATGGATGTGACACCTATCTATACCGAGAACTATGCTACAGTTTGTGCCTCAAGGGGAGAGGCTGAGCCCTTTATGGACGTCGCGGCGGCTGATGGTTTCTCCAATCTCATCTGCGGCTATACCATGACCGGCCTCGGCTATGCCCTGAGAATGAAGGAACTGGGGGAGGTGCCACCGGATGCTCCCTTGGGAGGGATGCCAAAGCCTACAATGCTTATCGGTAGCAGCATTGTGTGTGATCCACGGTATAAGTGGTATCAAACACTAGGACGCTACTTGGATACCCCGTATTACACTTTCGATGTCCTATGGCCTCCCTTGGATGCCGATATCCAAGAAAGAAAGGGATACTACCTCGATTACCTCATGGATGGGCTAAGGGGGCTTGTCGCCTTCCTAGAGGAGAACACCGGCAAGAAGATAGACATGGACAGGCTCAGTGAGATCGTGGCCACCGCAGAGGAGACGCGCAGGATATGGTGGAAGGTACATGAGCTGCGCAAGGCGGTCCCGGCCCCCATGCCGGCCCAGGACATGCTCAATTGCATCGTTCCTGGCATGTTTATGACTGGTGAACAAGATGCCTTGGACTTCTACAGGAAGCTATACGATGAAGTGAAATATCGGGTCGATAACAAGATAGGAACCATACCCAATGAGAAGTATCGCCTCCTCTGGAGTGGTGGCCTTCCCCCGTGGCACAGCATGGGCATCTTCAAGTACTTCGAGACCCTAGGAGCGGTGTTCGTAACCGAGATGGCCTACAACTACGGCGAGCCTGCTGATATTCCGGATAGGATAACTGACCCCTTGGAGCGTTTAGCCCTGGGGTTTTTCCAGATATTCACCAATTACTTTGAGAGGGCGCGGAAGGGGTGCGGTGACGCCATGGTTCAGCGCATGCTCGATTTTATAGAGGACTACAAGATCGACGCTCTAGTGAACCATGGCACCATCTCATGCCGCGCTACCACCATTGGCCAGACCCATCAAGGCAATGTGATCCGTGAGTACGTAAAGGTGCCCATCCTTTATATAGAGACCGACATCATCGATTCCCGCACCTTCTCTGAGGCCTACCTAAAAGGGCAGATAGACGCCTTCATCGAGACGCTGGCCTCATAGAAAGAAAGCGGGAAGCTCTAAACGGATTCTGAAGCAGCGCGTTAAACAAAGGCTGCCTCACTTCCTGCGATTGCTGGGCAAAGGAGCGTCCGTACGCGTCGCTCCACCGCCATGAGTGGTGCTGTCTCCACCTCGCCTTGGCCTACCCTATTTTTGAGACGAGCTCAGGGAGGAAACGTAAAAGCTATTCTAACCCCAGCTCGTGAAGGGCTTCTGACACCTCTTAGAAAAACAAGGCGTATTGAAACAGGCCGGTAACACCGGCAGAAAGGAGGAAGGTTATGACTATGCCTCTTGAAGGGATCAGGGTTCTCGATTGGACGGCGTTTCAGCAGGGGCCGACCGCTGGCGCACTGCTGGCGGACATGGGAGCCGATGTCATCAAGATAGAGGAGCCGCGGGGCGACCCGGGGCGGGGGTTGGCGGCGATATATGGGATGGAGTTGCCGATCAATTTCTACTTTCTAAATCAAAACCGGGGCAAGAGAGGGATCATCCTCGATTTCACCAAGGAGGAAGGCAGGGAGGTGCTGTGTAAGCTGGTGGAGAAGTCGGACGTCTTCCTTACTAATTACAGGTACCTCCACGCTGAGAAGATGGGGGTAACCTATGAGATCCTGAGCAAGTATAACCCCAGGCTGATATATGCCTATAGCTCCGCGTGGGGCCCCGAGGGGCCCGATAAGGACCTCCCCTCCGCCGACCTTGCCGGGCAGGCCCGGGGCGGCTTCTGGATGATGTCGCTGACCAAGGATGATGAACCCAACTCTCTGGGCGCCGGATTTGCCGATGAGGTCGGCGGGCTGATCACCGCCTATGGCATATTGCTGGCCCTCATTGCCCGCGATAAGACGGGGGAGGGGCAGAAGGTGGATGCCTCTCTGCTCAGCGGCCAGCTTGAGATGGGTCGCCTATTCCTCCAGCTATATCTTGTGCTGGGCTTTCCCACCACTGCCGGGGTGAAGATGCTGCGCAGTCCCCTATGGTATTACTATCGCTGCCAGGACGATAAGTGGTTCTGCATCTCCGTCCTCCAGGCCGATAGGTACTGGCCCGATGTGTGCCGGGTGATGGGCCTTGAGCACCTGCGGGATGACCCCAAGTTCAAGAATGCTGCTGCCAGGCAGGAGAACATAGATGAGATACTGGCTATCTTCCAGGAGGTTTTCCTCACCAAGACCAGGGATGAGTGGTGGGAACTCTTTAAGTCGGTCCCCATCCCGTCGGCGCCGGTGAACGACGCCGCTGACCTGGTCAATGACCCGCAGGTTATTGCCAATGGCTGGATCGCCGAGGTCGATGACCCCACCCTCGGCAAGGTCAGGGTCCCCGGGATCCCGGTGACACTATCGAAGACCCCAGGGAAAGTAAAGGCGCTGGCACCGGAGTTGGGTCAGCACACGGAAGAGGTCCTCATGGAGCTCCTGGGATATACCTGGGATGACATCGCCAAGCTGCGGGAGAAGGAGGTCTTCTAGAAGCCCATCTCCTCCCCGATGATGACCACCGTGATGTCGGTTTGCAGGGGCTTTCGCTCCAGGATTATGGTAGCTCGGCACATCCGCAATGGGGAGTCGCAGTCGATACAGATGCCCGTCTGAACGCAGGGGATAGGTATGCCGCTCTCCTTCAGAGTATGGGGAGCGGCCACCTCTTTGATGCGTCGCAGGCCTGCCTGAAGGTCCTTAACGATCTTGTTGGCCCCAGCGGCGATGATCACCTTCTTGGGGCCGAAGGTCATGGCGCAAACCCGATTGCCGATGCCATCGGTGCTTACCAGCTCCCCCTCTAGGGTGATGGCATTGCTGCTGGTGAGAAAGACGTCGCAGGTGAGGTGAGCGCGGCGAATCCCCAGGATCTCTTCCTGAGACAGCCCTGACTTCCAGTGATCATAGAGAGTATGCCCTCGCTTGGCCAGGTCGTCCAGTACCCCGATCTCGCGAATGGTCATTGAGCCGCCAGCCCCGATGGTGGCCGCTTCGGGAACAAGCTTCAGAATCTCCTCCCGCGCTTTGCTACGATCTTCCACATACATAGCATCAAAGCCATTCTTCTGCAGCGCCTTCACCGCCCTTTGCGCCCTTTCTTGAAGGTACCACCGTTTGATATTTTCCTTGTTAGCCAACCTCTTGGCATAGAGGTCTTCTTGCATCGCTACCTCCTTCCGTTCCGTTTAATTCTATTGCCTGAGGCAGGCGGTGTCAAAGCCCTGCTTGCTGGGTTTGCAACGAGGCCGTTTTAGAGTAAAATATGGCGGGAAGGAGGAGAGATGATAAAAACGGCGCTTTGCGATATGGTCGGCATAAAGCACCCCATAATCCAGGCTGGGATGGGACCCTATAGCACCAATAGCCTGGCTAGGGCGGCGGCAAATGCCGGGGCACTGGGGATCATTAGTACCAGTGGCCTTGCTATGGGCATGGGGGAAACGATTACCGGTGGCCAGAAAGGGACCTCATATGATCTGATGAAGCATATCCTCAATCGCATTAAGGAGGATACGAAGGAGTCAAAAGGGGTTTTTGGGATAAATTGCATGGTGTCTGCTGAGTTCACTGTGCCGGCAAAGGACATAATCCAAGCGGTAATCGATGCCAGGAATGAAGACCCGGACATGGGAGAGAGGCTGAGGGTAATAATCACCTCGGCAGGCGACCCACTCCCCTGGACCGAAACCATAAAGCCGTCGGGGGTCAAGTGGTTTCATGTGATCCCTTCGGTGCGCCATGCCAAGAGGTGCGAGCGGGCCGGAGTGGACGTGATAATCGCTTCCGGCCATGAGGGCGGGATGCATATTGCTTGGGAACCCGTTCACACCATGGTTCTACTTCCTGCGGTGGTCAAGGCGGTGAGCACTCCCGTTGTCGGTGCCGGCGGATTTTGCGATGGTGCCACACTGGCGGCCGCCTTGGCCTTAGGTGCTGTAGGGGTCCAGATGGGCACCAGATTTCTGGCTACCAGGGAAAGCGAGTTTATGCAGATATGGAAGGATGAGATCCTGAAAGTCGGTGAGAGAGATACCACAGTGGCCAGGGGAATTGTGGGTCCCGGGAGATATCTGAAGAACGAAGCATCCATGGAGCTTACCGAGATTACGGTAACAAAAGCCCCGGGGCTATTCCTTGGTCAGCCCGATGACCTCACCACCGTTGCACCTGAAGTGATGAATAAGGAGCTGGAAGGATTTACCGCCGCATTCGCAGGCAATGCGAAGAGAGCTCTTTTCGCCGGTGGGGAGGTGGCGGGAAGAATAGATGACCTTCCCACGGTGAAGGATCTCGTAGAGCGAATAATCAGGGAGGCTGAGGAGATCATGCTAGGCCTGCCTGAAAAAATTAGGAGGTAAAAGATGAAGGAATTAAAGGAAGCTGTAGTTGTAGAGGCGGTCCGCACCCCTACAGGAAGGTCGGGGTGGAAGGGGATGGAGAAGAAGGGGGCCTTCAGCGATGTTTCGGCACAGCACCTAATCGCCAATGCCATCATCGGGCTGGTGGAGCGGGTAAAGGAGAAGTGCCCTGCATTTGATCCTGGGGAGATCGAGGATTGCGCTGTGGGATGTCTCAGCCAGATTGGTGAGCAAGGGGGGAACATCGGTAGAATGGGTGTTATGGCTGCCGGCCTCCCGGATGAGGTTGCCGGCTGGGCAATCAATAGATATTGTAATGCCGGGCTCCAAGCGATCAACTCCCAGGCCCAGGCGATCATGAGCGGCTGTGGGGATATTATGATCGCCTGCGGTGTGGAGAGCATGTCCCGTTATCCCATGATGAGCGATATCCAGGCGGCACAGCAGGCTGGCTACCCCGTGCACTTTCACCACAATGTAATGGCAAGGGGGCTGGTGATGATGGGCGTCTCCGCGGAGATGGTCGCAGAGAAATACAACCTGTCGCGCGAGGATATGGATAGGTTAGGCCTGTGGAGCCAGCAGAAGGCGGTGAAGGCGATCAGGGACGAGGAGTGGTATAAAAAGAGGATCGTGCCTGTCAAGGTGGAGGTGAAGGATCAAGAGACGAAGATCGTGGATAAGGACGAGCCCCCGAGGGCTGAAGGCCTGGACAATCCGGGGGTGGCCTGGGAGAGGATGAAGCAGCTTGAGCCCAGGTTTAAAGAGGGGGGCATGGTTACCGCGGGGAACTCCTCAGGGATTGTCGATGGGGCAGCGGCGACCATGCTCATGTCCAAAGAGAAGGCACAGGAGCTGGGGCTTGAGCCCATGGCGACCATAAGGTCGATGGCTGTCGCCGGCTCGGATCCGGTGATGATGCTGTTAGGTCCCATCCCGGCGATGAAGAAAGCTCTAGCCCGGGCTGACATCACCTTTAACGATATAGAAGTCTTTGAACCCAATGAGGCATTCGCCTCGCCGGTACTTGCCTTCTGCCATGAGTATGGCATCCCCTATGACGACCCGAGGATAAACCCCACCGGTGGTGCGATTGCCATCGGGCATCCCATAGGCTGCAGCGGGGTCCTCTATTTTACCGAGATGGTTCACTGGATGGTGCGCCACAATTTGAGGTGGGGGCTGCAAACCTTATGTGGTGGCGGCGGTGTCGGCATCGCCACAGTAGTGGAGAGGGAGAAATAGATTGCTGCTCAATCTTTTTAGGGTCGCTTTCTCAGTAGAAGCGACCCTCTTTGTGCCAAAACGTGAGCCCTTGAAGCTTGTATGAGAAGATGCTACAATCGACCTATGGTGAGCCGTTAGCTCAGGGGGAGAGCACCTGACTTTTAATCAGGGTGTCGTGGGTTCGATCCCCACACGGCTCATATCTGGCTTGGAGCCTTTTGCCACCATTTTGCCACCATTTTTCTCACCATTCTTCTCCACCAGCCTGTCAAGGCTATCAACTACCGCCCTCTGCATTCTGGGAGTAACGTGGCCGTAGGTATCAAGGGTGAAGGCGGCGCTACTATGACCAAGCCTCTGCTTGACAGCATTGATATCCATACCGTCCTCTAGGAGAAGGGTGGCATGGCTGTGTCTGAGGTCATGGAGACGTAACTTTGGGATAACTCCTTTGTGACTGAGCTTGTAGAAAACATGGCTCACCGTGCCCGGCCTCAGGGGTGTGCCGTCCGGGTGGGCGAAGATCCAATCATCCTCCCTCAGTGGCTTGCCTAGCAGCGCTCGCTGTGCACCTTGCTCTTTCCTATGCTGCTGCAAGAGAAGTGCCACACTAGGCGACAGGTCCACAACTCGCTTGCTCTTCTTGGTCTTTGGTGGCCTTATCACATACTCCCCGCTGTCCAGCTGGTGAAGCGTTCGCACCACGGACAGGGAGGCCAACTCGAGGGTCAGGTCGCCCCATTGCAAGCCCAATAACTCGCTGCGCCTGAGCCCTGTGAACAGGCTTACATAGAATAGGGTGCGATATGGGGATACTTCGATTGCTTCCAAAAAATCGGGAACTTCATCCGAAGTCAAGGTTGCCATTTCTTTGCGCTCGAGAGGTGGCGGGTCCACAACTTGGCAGACATTTCTGGTCAGCAGACCCAGCTTGACGGCGTGTTTTAGCGCCTCGGATAGGACCACATGATGGTATTGCACACTACGACGTGAGAGGCCTCCCCGCCCAGCGATACGCCCCTGGGAGAGTTTCCGGGTGTGGTAATCTTGGATATGGTAAGGCTCAAGTTTAGTGAGAGGGAGCTTGCCTAAGGCAGGTATAAGGTGCTTATGCACAATGGACCGGTAGCTTTCCACCGTCCTAGGTGAGCAGTGCATCTCAACATAGTCCTTGAGCCACTGCTCTAACCAACTAGCCACAGTAAGCTGCTTTAGCTGCCTTACATAGCCCCCTTTCTCAACTTCTACGTGTAGCTCAGCTAACCGCTGCTGGGCGTCTTTCTTAGTTCCCTTGATGGCCTCATAGTGTCTTAGGCGATTCCCTGTTGCTGGGTCCCGACCAATATCAAGGTAAACTTCCCAACTCCCTTTTGACCGTTTTCTAACTGGCATTTGAGCTACTTCCTTTCCCTTGTTTTCTAAAGTGTCCTCTCATTGCTGTCCCCTTTCTTAAGATTTTCAGGCTGTTCCTCTCTTGCCTCTTATGCAGGACACAGCTCACATCGAGTGCGGAGTATCATGGGGCGGAGTAGCAGCCCTTCCAAACTTTCTTCAAGCTCGTGGGTTCTATCCTGCATCTGGCGAACCTCATCTGCCAGCCTCCGCACCAAATCAGATTTGATCCCCTGCCGCAGGTTCGTAACCGCCCCACGGCACATACCTAAGACCTCCTTCGCAAGCTCCACATCATTCAAGTCAAGCCTCGTGTCCGAATCGCCCTCGTAGAATTCTAGCCAGACACGCCCCTCAGTCAGTACGCCGCTTCCTTTGAGAACATGCATCTGATCTGGCTTCCCACTTAAGATGCCTCGCCATATAGTCTCTCTTACTCCATCCGAGATTTTTTGTGTGATGTCATTGCTCCCAATTGCAGTCTTAATCTTTTCCTTCAGGCCTGGTTGGTTATTTAGAATATTCCCGATAACCTCTGTAGCCTCCAACCGCAGTTCCTTAGAATACTCTGCCGCATTGTTCCGCGCCTGTTTCCACTCTTCCAAAGCTTCCCACCGCACTTTTTCTCGCGTGTGTTCCTGAAGGGCTTTGAAAATCATCCTGTTTCTCCGGACTACATGCCTTATTTCGACAGTTCCTGGCTTTTGGGACGGTTCGAGTTCCCCTTGTATATTTCTCATCCATAACTGGTCGAGAGCCTCGTCGGCATTACCCAACCCTCGAAGCATCTCTGGCACATGAAGAGCACTAACCAAAGATTCAGCCAGTTTGATGAGATAGTTGATATGCTCGCCGAATGCTTGTGCTGCGACATCTTTGCGAGCTTCCTTGAGTTCCTCCATGGATTTGCTGTGCTCCCACCTCTCGTAGGCGCGCTTCGCCATTTGGCGGTGAATCCCGGTCTCGTGCTGGATTTTTAACCAACTGGTACCAATTTGCCGCAACCTTATTATTCTATTTAGCTCCTCATCTGACAGTTCCCTGCGTCGCATAATATCACATCCTTATTAGTGATGGGAATTGTTCACCTATTACAGCAAACAGTGGGTTTATTGACATAGTACTATTTTATCACATAAAATAGTGAAGTTCAAGAGGAATAGGCAAAGAGGGGGACGCGATGGAAGATAAACTGACGCTAAGTGTTGAGGAAACTGCGAAGCTTTTGGGTATCGGAAGGAATCTTTGCTACGACCGGGTGAAAACGGGCGAAATCCCCGCCATCAAAATTGGTCGTAGGCTACTGGTACCTCGTTCGGCATTGGAGAAATTGCTAGCTGATCCCAAACCTCTCAACCTCACACTGACATCCAAGTAGCTGGGACATTTCCGATGATTCATTCAGGAGCAGTGAGACCGCGGTAACAAGGATTGAGATGGCTGACCTGCACGAGGACTACGACAGAGTATGGGAAGATGAAGGAAAGCAGACCGAGGATTAAGAGGGCACGAAAAGAGCCAACCCACAAGGGCAAAGGCATAGACCCCAATCGGATCAGCATCCCTTGGGGCAGAGGGGCAAGCGAGTATCGTCCTGGCCTGTTTACCAAACAGTATTTTGTCGAGCATGGTGAAGCCTGCGCCGCCGACATTTATCGCGCCATGAGCGAAGAGCTAGAGCGTCTCAATAAGGAAAGGATTGAGATAGGTGAGAAGCCTTTTAGAAGACCAAACTACTCAAGTTTTAGCAGGTATTTCTGGTGGTTTGTCTTACTTGGTCTTATTGAGCCTGTAGACAAGTATGAGGCTGCCATTTATCCCTTTCTCCGTCAGCGGCATTTCTACCGTC